>JAEEGF012210125.1_pt1 | contig 57391 bp, 50 predicted proteins | sample 9134171 | NCBI WGS metagenome assembly JAEEGF01 (sample SAMN16246542, study PRJNA631951) | gut metagenome | biome: gut microbiome; feature: rumen; material: AP-attached | host: Bos | place: Iran: Karaj | collected 2018-10 | reverse complement strand
ACAAATATCGTGCCAAAATTAAACTTGTGTCAAAATTTTTGTGTCTAACAAGTTTGAAATCGTCGGATTAGCCAACAATGTTCGTTATATAGGGGATTATCCTTGTTTAACGATAATTGGCGGAAAACCGATTTACAATAGAATTCTTATTCGCAAGAAGTCCTCTTCTTAATCAAGATTCTAAAATATGGAGTTTTTCCATTTATAGACAAATCTTTTTCATCGTTCCCTTTTCTGAATTTTACGATTTCAAACTGTTCTGGACAATATCTACCCATAAAAGTAATGGGAACTCCCATCACGCCATCATAATCGCACGGAATATCCTCAACTTTACTAACCTCAATCGCGTCGTAATTGTCATATTTAGGATACTTTTCCTCAGAATAAGATTCTGATAAGTAAAGTTCCTCTTTTCTTTTACTATGTTCAATATTAGTAAACCAGCAAGCGTTAGCAAGTCTTCCACAAACAACGCCGCCTATCTCTTTCCAACCACTGCCTTCTTTCTTCTCTTTTACAATACGAGTTTTATACTCGTCGGTTATGTTAAAATAAAAATCCTTATTAACATTTCTATAGCCAAGCCAAATCTTGTTTTCCTTAAAATATGGGAAAATATCTTTATATGTAAGAGAATTTATTGGGGCAACAATGATGAATTTTTTGTCCAACTCCATCATCTGTTTAACGAACGGTCTAAAACATTCTTTGGAAAACGGAGGGTTAGTAACAACAACATCAGCCTCTTTCATCAGTTCAATACATTCCTCACTATCAAACGAGCCGTTACCACGAAGAAAAGTAGTATCAACCATACTTTCATCAATCTCAGTGCCGTCTTCGTATTCTCCATTATACTCCCATTCAATGCCGTTCTTAGAATACTCCACCTCTTTTTTGTATCCGTGACCATTTGGGTTATATTGGGTACAAACGAGTTTTTTAAGCCCAAGTTGGTGGAATCTATTTGCAAAATAATTGAAAAACTCGCTACGACCGAGATTAAACACTTTGTCGCACGGGCAATAAACAACCTTATCCTTGAAAAACTCTTTATAATGTTTGAGTTCTTCACAGATGTCCTCTATTCTCGTGTAAAACTCATCATACTTAGCATTTTTTGCTGAATGTAAATTAGAGTTTTTAGTTTTGTTATCGGTTTCTTCAGATTCAACTTCCTTTACTTCCTTTTCAGGGACAAATGTTTCTTCTATAAGATACTCTTCGGAAAAGCCCTTAATTGGGCGAAGAATTGTTTTTCCAGTGATAGGGTTGTAATGATATTCAAATCCTTTAGGTGCGTCCATTTTTGCCATAATTAATTCTTTCTTATAAATATTTTCCTATCTATACTTCAAATATCGTGCCAAACTGAAAACTATTAAAACACCCAACCCCAAGGGTCTGAGATTAAAATCAACTTTCCCCTGTACTTGATATACGATTTATCTCCCTTGCGGACAATCTTGCAAATTCGAGTCATACCCATTTTACAGGTGTTATTGTTTCTCCATGCTACAAGGGCCTTGTCGTTACCATAAAAATCAACTATGCAGAGGCTCTTGTCCTTACCTTCCTTAGTTAGTTCTTTATGTGTGGTGTATCCGTTTTCTTCACAGAATTTTATCCAAGCCTTATAACCCTCAAGAGTGTATTCACAGGGTCGCAGACCACTGGTTTTGTCCCACTCTTCCATCGTCTTCTTCCACTCTTCAAACGGTATAACCTCATACTTATCCTTACCGCCCTCATTGGAACCTACTACATTACCCGTAATATACTTCACGGGTACATTAAGATATCGTGGGTCAACTTCTCTATTTTTGCCAAATTTTTTCATGCTTTCTACATTTCATAACTTACACCACCAATGTCCAAAGCCCAATCAAGGCCCCAATGGCCATAAAACAAAGTGCTGTCAACCCATATAGAGCAACACCGCCCCAATCAATTTTTTTCTTTTCCATACGCCGCAAATATACAAAAAAATAATGAAGAACCAAAAGCCCATCATTCGCTAACCTTTCTTAATAGCCCCGTCATACTGTGGTTCTCCATAATCACTTATAATATAAGGTATAGACGCTTGACAGTCAAATGTCAAAACGGTATATTAAAATAAAAAATGCAGGACGCAAGTATATTCATATTCGGCGAAGAAGTGCCTAAGATTTATCCAAGGTCTCCTGAGTATAAATTGGTATCTTACAACAAAATAGAAGAGCCGTGCGACATTGAGAAGATATGTGTCGGTGATTGGCATAGTTATACCCTTAAAATGGAACACGCATATAGCGAAGGGGCAAGGATACACGCATTATTACATTCAAGCCTCCTTAAAAAGTATGTAGGAACCGCCCATTACCGCCGTTACTTCAAATTTTTCGACAAACTACCTGATTTAGATAAAATTTTTAAGAAGCACGACGCTATATGCCAAGTATTTGATATCGGATGGCCGAGCATTGAGGCTAATTATAAGGCGTGCCATAATATCGAAGACCTTAATCTCTGCATTGATATTATTAAGGAGAAGTATCCTAAGTACTCAGAATCGGCTGATTTCGTTATGAAGCACGATTTTTTCATTCCCTGTAACATCTTTATCCTAAAAAAGGAAATGTTCTGCAAGTGGGCTGACTTTGTTTATGGTGTTCTTTTTGAGTTCAACCGAAGAATGGGGTTTGAGACAGACCTTGATGTCTATAACCATGTTGTAAACAATATGGATAAGTATGTTGAAGGTAAAGGTGGGTTGCCTAACTCAAGTACCGCCTACCAATCAAGAATACACGCCTTCCTAATGGAAAGACTTACAACGATTTTCTTCAAGGAGAACATTAAAAACCCATATCACGAGGATATTGTACTAACCGAAACACATTTTAATTTTGAAAAAACCTATTTCTGCCAATATGAGAAACAAGATATCAGCGATAATAATTGATAAAGACTATAAGAACCACGATTACAGCGGTGTTAGGTACGATGATGGAGGAAATTACTCAGAAAAGACATTTGACCTGACAATTGCTGACACAGGCGTTGGACTTTTTGAAAAACTCTACGAAAAACGAGGTTTTGACGCAATCATTACCATTGGTGACCCGTCGTTGTGGGGCGATTTGCAGTATTTACCGTTTTACATTAGGAAAAAGTGGGCTCACCTTGATAAATTTGAACCTTGGGCCATTTCTTCGTCAATAATTGCCACATTTAAGCAAAATACGCTTAAAAGAGAGGATGCACCAACGCTTTTTTCGTTCTTTACCTGCACATATAACACAGATAAGGGAAAATTCGAGAGATTATATAAATCAATATGTGACCAAACATATACTGAGTGGAATTGGTTCATTGTGGACGATAGCGAAGACGATAAGACCGTAAAAATGATTGAATCATTCAGGGATTTGAGAATTACAATTGTTAAAAATGTCACTACACACGGAAATATAGGCTTTAACAAGCACCTTGCGGCTATGATGTGTGATGGAGGCATACTTTGCGAGGTTGACCACGACGATGAACTCACCCCTGACTGTCTTGAAACGATACTCAAGGCTAATGAAAAGTTTCCTAACACGGATTTCTTTTATTCTGTATGCTTGGAACTTAAACACCCTGAAATGATACCGATTACCTACGGAAAAGGTTGGGGTTGGGGTGAAGGTCTCACAAAATCTGAGGTTGTAAATGGCACAAAATACACATTTCCAACGACACCAGGCATAAATCCGTTCTCAATCAGGACAATTTACGCTCAGCCTAACCACATTAGGGCTTGGAAAAAGGAATTTTACCACAAAATCGGTGGCCACAACACTGAATATTCTGTACTTGACGACCAAGAACTCCTTATAAGGACATTTCTAAACGGTGAAATGACCAAAATTGACAAAGTTCTCTATATTCAACACGAAGAAGACGGTGAAAGGGGCGACGGGAACGATAGTAATACACAATCTGTTAGATTTGGTGAGATACAGAGGACTACATTCTTGCTGTCAAGCATATATGATAGGCTAATACACGACAGAATACTTGAATTAGGATATGAAGACACCGCTTGGAACGAAGAACTTGGCTATTCAACGCTTTGGAAACTTCATATTCCTGGCCAAAATATAATGAGTAACTTATACACGCCATAAATGACTGCACAAGACATTAAAATACTCGGAGTAACTGTAACTTATAACAACGAGGACAAGATTCCATATGTAATGCCCTATTATGAGAGAATGGGGATTGATAAACTTGTTGTTTATGACAACGGAAGTACCGATAAAACAGTTGAGTTACTGTCAAAGTACCCGTTCGTTGAAATTCGTTCGTACCACACATACCAATATAGCGAAGAACTTGTACTAAAATATAAAACTGATATTCAAAATGAGTTCAGGGGCCAATATCATTGGTGCATTTCCACATATTTTGATGAGGTTTTCTACACCGAAAGAGATTTTAGGGAAGTCCTCTATGAAAAAATGTGTGAAGGTAGGACTGTGTTCGTCAAAACAGGGCTTAATATCTTTAGTAGACACTTTCCACCAACTGATAACGGCAAACTTATACACGAAAATGTTGGCCGTGGGGCATTGTGGACTTCTGACGATGGTGTTGTAGGTATTTACGGAAATAAGGCAGAATTGTTTGATATGAGGAAAGTATTCGTCAACTACAACGAGTACGGTTGCCACAACTGTGAAATAACAGGAGAGGTATCAGAATTTGAGGACGATATTGCGTTTTTCCACCTAAAATTCATTGACTACGACTTTATCGTTAGGTCTAATAAAGAATATGCTAATAGGATGGGTAACAACGGAATCGTTTGTTACGATTATTTTGACAAACATATGGATAGTGTCTATGATTTACTTGAGAGAAGGGCTATCAGTGTTGAAAAATATATGCATTCAACAATGAAGGAAATAGCACCTGAACAAGTTATATTCCTAATCAATGAAACTGACGATAACAAGCAAAAAGAAATAATATCAGACTTAAAGGTAGCGTCAGAATCTACAATAGAGAGGCAGTTTGGTGTTATATTCTATGGCCAGACCATTTCTATTGATAACGATATCGCTTCGTTTGCTATGAACGGTAAGATTAAAATTCTTACCTACTTTGTTTTAGCGGATGGCCCATCAACGGCACTTTCTTCCTTTAAAAAAAGATTATCTAACAACTATATTATTAATGAACCTTGGGTTTGTGAAACTGACGGGTCACTTTTTAAAGACATTAATTTCTTTAAAGCACTATGTGGTGAGCTGAAAAAGGAAACTCTCAACGGTTACCGTGATACTATGATTAACGGGCACAGGTTTGTTAGGTATAATAGAATGTTTTCACAAAAAAACGACACTTCTCTTGGGTGCTATATGATTGTTAAGGACGAAGAGTCTAAAATTAAATACTGCCTTGATAGCATCATAGATTTTTGTGACGAAATTGTTGTTGTTGACACAGGCTGTTCTGATAAAACAATTGAAATCGCTAAATCATACGGAAACAAAGTAAAAACATTTGAATTTGTGTGGGTTAACGATTTTTCCGCCGCAAGGAACTTCGCTATGTCAAAACTCCACACTGATTACGCATTTACCACAGACGCTGACGAGATTTTTACTAAAGAACTTCGTAAGAAGATACTTGATTTCAAACAGAGAGGTTTTGATGGATTGGACTGTATAGATATTTTCCTTCTTAACTACAATGGAAGTGACAACATAAACACATATCTTGGGGGAAGACAAATAGTTAGAAATTACCCTGAAAACATTTGGAAGTATAGGGTACACGAGAAATTGTACTTCAAAAGAGATACATTCACCACTATAGATTTTAACGAGGGATATATACTACACAAGCACAAAGACAGTAAATCTTCTCGGTCTAACTATAACAACTACGCAGAATGGTACTACAAGGATATTAACGAAGGCACACATTTGTCCAAAAACAACAGTGCCCATTACTTCTATTACCTATTCTATACACTAAGATATATGGACACATTAAGGGCCAAAGAAACGCTATGTGAAATGTTCAGCCCAAGTAGAATCGCCTCATATACTGAAGACCAAAGGGCTAACATATATATCGGTAACTACATAGGCTTGGAAGAACTGTTGGCGTTTGAACTGATGAATACTTGTACTGACAGCCAATATATGGCACAAATAGCGGAAACCTTTAAAGAAGACCTGCCTAAATACCTACTCTTACACAAGTCAGCCGAAAACGGGATTGATTTTATGACAGGCAATATGATTATCAACCTGTCGTTCATTGCATACAACTTCGGCCTAATGGACGAGTTTATTGAAGTGACTGAAAGGGGGTATGAACTTTATAAAGACAATAAAACACTACAATATAACCACAATTTTATTATGGACACCCTTAGTAAAGTGTATCATAACACACTGTTAATCTACTCTAAAGACGGAAAGTATGTTGAATCCGCTAAAAACTATTTCTCGCATATGTTTGAAAAGGTGTTAGTTACTGATGAGTTATGTGTAGAAGGAGATTACCTTATTGACATTGACAGTGTTGGGCAGATAGATAGAGCCAAGGCTCTTAGTGAATACCTAAATCTAATGTTCAAAGGGTGGTCTTCAATAATACAAAAAATCGGGGGTTAAAAAACCTCCGATTTTATTTTTTCGTACTCTACATTAAACTCTTCAACACTTTCTCCACTCCTTTCACACCATTCTGAAAGTAGGCCATCAAATTGCGAGTAACAGTGCCACCCTGTTGATGCAGCAACATATCTTGCAGTTGCGGCCAATTCATAGTTTACTACATTGCCAGGGAAATTCTCTGAATAGTATCTATTAGCCAATGGTGGAGGGTCTATTCCCCTTGTTCTCATAATCTCCCTCAACAGCGTAACATTAACCCAAAAAATAGAGCCCAGAAAATAAAATTTATTTAAAGGAAATATTTCGTGCGGAAGGTATTTAGCACGCCTACAATCTGTTAACGGAAAACCATAAAACGGTTTCAAATTCTCAACCAACCAGTAATTAATTTCCCACTCAATATTAAGTCCATAATAATAGTTTGAAAACACCCATCTTGCGACCTGTTCGTTATCGTTAGTCTCTCCCCTAAGGTGTGCAAAAAACACAAGTTTGCCATCGTTGCTGCGATTATCAACAATCTCTTCTTTAAAGGTTTTTGACTCCCTAAACGAGGTGTTTTTTTCAACTACAAACTCAGCATTTTCTCTATACCCAAGGCCCATTAGGAAACCAACCCACATTGGGGCTAAATTAGTGTTGGATATTATGTTCTCATTTATTGATAAGACGAATTTAGCCTCATCAAACATTTTAGCATACCTTTTAAGACAATAGAAATGTACCTTAGCGACTAACCCCGCAGAAATTCTCTCCTGCGGGGTTCTTTCGTCGCCTATATATAAGAAAAATATTAACTTTTTTTTCATTTATGCATCTGCCTTTACATTAGCGTAATATCTCTTCCAAGCCTCAATCTTTCTTGGGTCTGCATAAGAAGAAATCCTCTTTAGGTAACCGATAACTCTTGTGAGCCAATCAAGATTTGTGCTTCCACAGTGTGGACAAACAGTAAGAGTGTGCTTTGAAATGAATCCGCAATCGTTACAAACTGTGTTCATAATATTGAAGGTGAAGTAGTTACAGCCTGTCTTAGCAGCAACCTTCAACAATTGCCTATACTGCTTCTGTGAAAGATGTTCAGTAAGGTTTATATGGCAAGCACTACCACCGTCAAGGTACTGAACAAAGTCCTTTCCGTGAAGAACCATCTTGTCAATAACAGTTACCTTATCATCTTCAGGGTTATAGAAATATGAACTATAAAGGTTCCTGTTAGGGCTTACCCAATAGCCGTCCTTCTTATCCCACTTGTAGTTCTTAGCAGCAAGGTTCTCGGCAGGAACAAACTCAGTGTTGAACATACAGTCACGAGTCTTATCCTTCTTGTTTAGAATGTTGATAGTTTCAAGAATGTTATTCACAAACTCCTTATAGTCATCATTGACATTCACATCAAGGCCAAGGAACTCGGCTGCGTCTGTAATACCGTTAACGCCAACAGTAAGGTACTGCTTCCTCATATCAATAAAACCTGCACGATAAACATCAAGCATATTTGCGTTAAGGAAGTCCTTAATTGTCTCATTGAAAGCGGTTTGATACTTGTGTACCCTTTCGGTTAATGCACCAACCTCGTTTCTAATGTACTCATAGAGTTCGTCCTTATCGTAGGTCAAATTCTGTTCAGGAATGTTCTCACCTGCTACGAGGAATGTGTCTCTATCCCTAAAATACTTTGCAGTAGCGTCTTGAACGAGTCGTGGTAGATTCATTGTCATAACTGACTTTGAACCTGTAGCGACTGAGGCTGTTCCCATTGAATATTGGTGTGTTGTGTGATTGTGTTCATCATCAACATTATCCTTTAGGGAATTCCTAAGTCTGCAACAACTACTCAATGAGTCAGGGCTGTCTGACAAATAGCAGAAGAAACTGTGTCCTTCGGCCCACATTTCAGCAGTGAAATCAGCGTATTCCTTATCCATAAAATCGTCTTTACCATCGGTAAGGAGTGCCATTGTCTCAACAGGGAAAGTAAATGTGTAAGTAAGTCTTTCATTGTTGAACCACTTCATAAACCTCTTCTGTAGCCAAGAAAGCGTCTCCCACTTAGGTGCTGTTCCATCAGGGAAACGAAAATCACCGAAAACCCCTTGGAAATAATACTTGTCAAAGTAGCCGACATTCCAAAACACTGTTTGGTAGCCACGATTTCCTGCGGGCATATTCATTGAATGAACTACCTGTTGGAAAGCGTTGTCAATGACATCACCAATCGTTCTCTTCTTTCTGCTGAGGTCAACAACTTCGTCAATCCTATTGATGTAATCGTCACCATAGTCCCTACGCACAAAATAATCAAAGTACATAAGGAATTCAGGTGTAGCAACTGCACCCATAAATTGAGATGAAACTGAATAAACGAGGTTGATAAACTCTCCACAGAACGACTTCAGGTCGGTAGGGGCGATAGATTCTCCGCCAAGTCCCTTTAGACCGTCCTCCAAGAACGGGTACATAGTAATAGCCACACAATATGGATAACCTGGTGTACCACTTTCATCGTGCTTATACAATATATGGCTTTCAAGGTCTGCGATATATTGGTCAGCAAGTTTCTTGGAAAACATTTTCCTGATTTTGTCGTAAAGAATATAACGATTTTGCTTGATGTTATTCTCTTTGTAAAGTTCTTGTCCTAATGTAACGATATTCTTGTTACTAACATTTGCATTTGAATCAAATTTTGAACCTGTAGCGGCATTTGAGGCATTTATATACTCCTTAATGAAGTCTCTTTTCTTGTTAAGGTCTTTTCTGTCGTCGTTTTTCTCAATATAGGCCTTTGCAACTTTTTTATTGACGCTCATTAATGCATCTTCGACCTGTCTCCTAATTTCAAAACTGCTAATATTCTCATAAAGGTAGAGGCTATTAACGATATTTTCCAACATCAGGTCGTCGCATTCTTCATTCATTGCTTCGAACGCATTACAGATTCCGTTCTTAACTTTTTGACTGTCAAACTCTTCAATAGAGCCATCACTTTTTCTTACATTCATACTAAAAATCGTTTATAATATAAATAAAAGTTTCCCCGTAATTTTACCAAAAATATGCGGGGAAACTCATAATTTAAAATGGCATATCAGAGTCCTCAAAAGATTTCACCCTGCCGACAAAATTTCCGTTAACTACCTTATTATTAGGTCGTTCCGTACTTTGCCCCTGCCTTTCGGCGCTTTGTCCACTTTGGATTCGCCTTACAATTTTGTTACGGTTTTGTTCGCTAAGTCGTTCAGCCTCAGACTCCCACGCAACTTCGTCATATTCTTCAATTTCACTACAAGTAATTGTACAAGTTCCATTGTCGAAATACACATTGTTGAAAATCTTTCCTGACCTACCTGAACGGTTCTTTAGAATGGTGACAACTGCCCTCTTCTTGTCAATATCACCAATTGCTCTCGCAATGGAAATAATCAACTGAGCAACATGCACTTTCTTTGCTGAACCACTCGCTTGGTCCATACGAACGACATCAGGACTGTTCATACTATCCTTAGTACCCTGAGTAGGAACCCACAGTGCAATGTCGTACTCCTGAGCAATGTTTTCAAGTTTACGCATTGTGTTACCCTCACGGGTCCACTCACTGTCAGTTTGATACCCGCCCTTTTCAGGTGCAAGGCACTCAAAATAGTCAATTGACACCAAATCAGGCTTAAAACCCGAATTGATAAGTCGCTTTAGGAATATCTCAATGTCACTAGCACTCTTGGTGTTCGTCTTAAACCTTTTAAGTCTAAGATTCTTGGCAAGCATATCCTTGTCTTCGTAGTTCTCCAATAATTCTGAAATGGACACCCTATCTTCGTCGCTCAAACGCTTGAAGTCACGGGCCTCTGTCTCAGTAATCTTCGAAAAGTGCTTTCTCGCAATGTCAACATCATCGTCCTCAAAATAGATTTGCAATACCTTGTATCCCTCATAATTGTTCGCCGCACACTTATAAGTGGCCGCAAATGCATCAATTGCAGTGGTAAAAGTTGTTTTACCAAAACCTGCGGCTGCAATTACAAGTCCGATTTTACCCTTGTCAAGACCACCACCAAGAACTTCGTCAAGTTTATCAATTCCTGTTGGTATTGAAACGGTATAATCCTTAGACAACGCCTTTTCTTCAAGGTCATATACACTATGGCCAAAATCGTCAGTTAAGCCAACCTGAGCCGCCTCGTCAAATATTCTTTGACATTCCTCATACCTATCAACATCGCCCTTTCCTGCTATCTCAAGAATTTTATTGGCTACCTTGATAAGGTTCTGTTGTTTAAAAAACTTAAGTGCGATTTCCTGTACATCGTCATAGCCCTCATATGTTGTTTCAGTTTTGAGTTTTTTGACGATTGCAACCCATTCTTCCAACTCTGTTGTGGTCTTAGACCTTTCCCTTAAAAGGGTTTCTATAGTGTCATAAACTGGCACCATTCCCTTTTTAAGGTAGTAGTCCTTAACTATACCAACAAATGTTCTTAGGAGTGAGTCTGTGAATGCGTTCGGGTCAACAATTGAAACAAGGTCTTCAAAGAAATGGGGCTCTTCAACAAAATACTTGGCAAGCTTATACTGAAAAGATACATCAAGATATCCAAGATTACTTTTGTCTACTAATTTTCCCATATCTACCTATTAAAGACTACCGAAAGCCGCTCTTGCGGAATCATTATTCCATTCTTCGAAAATACCATCAACCGTCGTGGTATAATCGTTTGCCTCAGGATAACTGCACGCATTGCAAATGGTCTTGATAAGGCCATAAACAAGGTCGTTCTTTCCCTCAACCATTTTGTAGAGAAGATACTGCTCATATGAAAGACGGTCAATATCGTCCTCGTCGAACTTACCTCTCTTGTTTGACAAGTCAATCTTGTCACGGACGAACTTAGGATAGTAACCGTCCCACTGAACAGCCGCAACTTCCTTTCCGTCCACCTTGAAAGCAAATTTATAAGTTGCCTTATTGCTTTCAACATCATTGGTGGTCAACTCACCATCATCGAACTTGTAACCAAGTTCCTTCCACTTGCCATCACCAGCGTAGAAATAATCTGTCTTTTCGTCACCACGAACCACGAAGCCTTCTCCAAGAGCCAAATCCTTAAGATTCTTCTCGTTAGAAAGGAACTTCTCCATTTCCTCAATACTATTGAAGATTCTTGGGGCATACCTACTAAGGTAGATTGCCGTCTTGTCCTTGAGGTCACCGTCAATAACAGCCGCACAATGTCTAAGTGCAGATGTCAACTCGTATGACTGAAGTGACTTGGGGTTAAACACATTGATTCTAAAATAACGCTGACAAATAATATTTCCACCTGTGGTCAGCACGAACTCGAACCTCTCTTTATAGTCCCTAGGTTCAACGGACTGCTTTTTAATTTCTGCCATTTGCTTTAATTAAAAAAGGTTAAACATAAAATACCGAATTTCGGGTCGGACCCCGTTGTTTTACACTAATATATAAAAAAATGCTTAAAAATCCAACTTTTATTGGGTGTTGTAATTAACAATTTTTAACTTCAAACCCATATCTGTCGCTATATCAATCATATGCTTTGTTCCTTTAGATTCTCCGTCCCAAAAACATATGCAAGCGTCTGCAACCTCTGCCATTTCCTTGTTTCTGATATAACCTGCCGACTTTCCGTCTTTTTCCCAATCTGCTGGGTGTCTATCAATTGCAAAGCCGTTTTCTTCAGCGTATTTTTCACCAAGGCTGTCAGCACCTCTTGCTCCGCCTGATATAATAACTATATCGTGAGTAAGTTTTTTTTCTGACAACATACGGTCGCACACAGATTTTAAAAGTTCATAATCCTCAAAGTCACGACTACCCGCAATTATAACACTAAATTTTTCTTTTTCTGTTGTAGCCTCTTTGAACCTACGCTTCTCCCTGTTGGCAAGATGATTAAATTCTACAAAGAAGTTTGAGAAAGACTTCTCATCCATTAAGTCTTCAATCCCATCCCTCTTTATCATAGAGTATAGGTTAATAAATGAACGGCCTTCAGGGTCAATTGGAGCATACATCATGGCCTCAATGTCTTCTATTGCCGATTTTGTCAGTAACGGGTGGTTTAGGTCTATAATCTTTTCATTGATTTCGTAAAAATCACCGTCATATGTCTTGTTAGACACACCATTTACAACATTTTCACACCATTGAAGCGGCTTTTTCTTCTGTTCTACGCGCTCATCTATTTTTTCTTTGGCCCTCGCCTTGATTTCATCAACAGTAACAGGCCTCTCAGCCATTTCAGGCATTAATTCAAACAATCTTGCCTCAGATAAGCCCTTAATATTGCCAATATTGTCGCTTTGGTCTCCACAAAATATCTTCTTAACTAACACATTTTCCTGTGGATATCCCTTAATATTCTTAAAATTTGAAGGCTTGAGGTATTTTTTAATCATCCTGTTATAGACATTAACCGTAGGGGAAATAAGTTGGGTTAAATCTTCGTCAGTACTTACAATAACAACCCTTTCCTCAGGCCTCTTATGAAGAACATAGTACGCAATGAAGTCGTCACCCTCAGTTTTGTCGTCAAATAGAACACGAATGTACATTTCAACACAGTACATCATAATAATGTTCCTTTCACGCTCAAAATTTTCGTCAGCGATTTCCTTTTTACGCCTACGAGCCTCTTTTTCAATCTTTTCCTCTTCGGTGAGGTCTTCGTCGTCTTTCTTCTTCTTTTTCTTATTGTAGATGGCTCTCTCCATTCCCTTTATGGTTCTGTTAAGCCTCTTCCAATAATCGGACTCTTCTTCGTCACTAATAAGGTGTTTGGCATAATTCTTATCTCTGTTAGCCTTGTAGTCATTATAGAGTTGATAACGAAGTATTCCGCTATCTGTATCATCGAAAACTACATAAACATAGTCATATTGGAACTCTCTTAACAGTAACTTTATCTGTAAAAAGAATTGAAATATGCCGCCATAGTGAATGCCCTCTGAATTAATCTTGGTATCAGCCATACACTGGCGCAAAAGATTATTTCCATCAACCATCAATGTATAAAACGGCTTGGCCGATAGTTCAGGATGCATTTCTTTTATTACTTGCCTAACAGGTTGACTCATAGAAAATGTTTTAATGAATATACATAAAAAAACCGAGAAAAGCAACGCTTCCCTCGGTTTAATCACTAAAACTCGTATTCGCCAACTACCTCATCGTCAGGTATTATTTGGCCATTGTAGTAATTGCGAACATGGCTTTCAAGGTAATTGTTTTTCATCAGTTTTTCTGCGTCTTCTTTTGTTCCTCTGCCACCAATGTCAAACCACATTCCAAAGAATCTTTTTTTTACCCTAAAAGATGTCCTTACATTACCATATTCACCGTCAATTCTATTTTCTTTGACTATCTTATACTTGGCCATCACATTACTCAATGTTTAGTAGTTCTTCATCGTCCTCTTCGAAATTGACATCTGATGCCTTGATTTCGATAGTTTGTCCATTATCCTTTGCTATGTTAGCAAGTTTTTCAAGAATAACAGGCATTCTGCGTTTCTTATACTCGTCAACATCTGTCTTGTCAGTTCCAATGATACCTGTGTCAGTACAGATAAACTCACCCTTGTAAGTTACATTGTAAGGTGAAGGAAGTTGGTTCTTAAGTACCTGAACCTTCGTTTGGATTGCATACTGATAGTCAAATCCCTTTGAAGTAGCGGTCAATCTCTTAATACCAGCCTTCAACTGTCCACCAACAAGTAGAATAAGTCTTGACCTAAATGTGATTGACTTACCGCCCTTGAGTTCAAGGCTTGGCGGGCCAACAGGGTTAGTCATAGAATCCTGCCAAGGCTTATTAACGAGAACCATTGTATTGGTGTAAGGTGAAGAAACTTTCCTTGATGAAGGAATTGAATTATCCATAATATCTTGGAAAGCGGTTGAAATAGTAGCGGCGTTAAACATAGGATTTCCGACCTTTGAGCCGTATTCCTTCAAGCCACCGATTGTCCCAACTGAGTCCCACAAGAACACAAGTCCCTGTTCGATTTCTCCATTAGCCTGCATTTCAAGGAACTCATTCATTGAATAAACCATATCCTCAATAACAGCCTTTGTCCTTCTCTTTGCACCCCTCTTACCTGTGGCGTAGTCAATATCGCCGTATCTCTCCATAAGGATTGCATTATTGAAGTAGAAGAAGTTTCCTACATATTCAATAACCTTGTTCTCAGTGACTATGCTAACATCGCCCGTCTCAGGGTCAATCACTTCAGTATCAACATCGCCATAAACAGGCTCTGCATCCATACCCATATCTATTGCATAGTTGAAATCAAAGTTGTTTTCAGTATCATAGATAATAGGAATAAGTCCCTGCTTCTGAGCCGCAACGATTGCGTGGTTAATAAGCGTACTCTTTCCAGTGTTAGGCCATCCTACGATTGTGGAAATATAACCTTGTGGAAAGCCAGGAAGTTTTAATGCGTCCTGATACGCTTTAGGCATAACAAGCCATTCAAGAGGCTTATCAGCATTACTTGCACCCTGTACTGCTCCCTTCTCAACTTTAACACCAAAACCCATTTTAGCCTTAAGGTCGGCAATTGTTGCCTTCTTCTTAATTGGCGATTTCTTTTGTGGTTGTGCCATATTTAATCTTCGTTTTCTTTTTTATTATACAGTTGATTGTTTGTTTTTTCAAAATAGCATTTCCTGCAAATTGACACATATTTATCGTCACCACCAATTTCGATTTGCTCACCATCAGTGACAATCTGTCCGTCTCTCATTCTTGCGTTGAAAATGGTTTTATGGTTACAGAAACAACTTGACTTGATTTCCTCAAAAGTATCTGCGATTTCAAAAAGTCGCTTAGAGCCCTCAAACAGGTGTGTTTGGAAATCAGTTCTTAGTCCATAACACATAACACTTATTCCAAGATTATCAGCGATAGCCGCAAGTTGGTCAACTTGTTCTGCTGTGAGGAACTGTGCCTCGTCAACAAGAATCCACTTAATCGGCTCAGCACCAAGTAGTACACTATCAATGTATTCAGCGACAATCGCATATAGATTATCGGTTTTAGATACACTGATACACTCCCTGTCACCAAGAGCGCGAGAATGGATTATATGCTCACCATCCCTATCGTCTATCTCACTCTTGAAAATGATAAACGGAATTGAATGCGTTTGAAAATTATGTGCAGTTGCTAATAGGTGAAGGGATTTTCCGCTACCCATACACCCGTAATAGAAAAAAACTTTACCCCTCATTTTTGTGTAGAAAAATATGGGCCCGCCACAATAACGGGCCCAATTATTTTAGAACGGAAGGTCTTCGTCGTCAATGGTAATTGATGCAGCGAAACTCTGCTTTGCCGCCTCCTTAGCGGGAGCTGGCTGCGGTGCTGCAACGGGGGCCTCATTAACAGGCTCTGCCTGGTTTTCAACGGCCTTAGCCATTTCCTTTACGGTTTCCTTTGCGTTGTCAACCTCTTCGTTTGCATCGGTACTGCTCTTGCCGTACTTGGCCTCATAGTCTTCCTTTGAAATCCAAGCACCTGTTTCCTTATCCTTCCAAGGGTTCTTCATCTGAGCCACAAGGTTGAGATAGTCATAGTCCTTGCAAGAGAAGACATCCTGCCACTTCTTCTCGTCGTAAATCCATTTACGCATCTGCTCCTCATCGGTTGAGAGTGGAGTGCTAATGGAAACATCAAGAATTTGTGGTGCTGAAGTGCTTTCAGCGGTTGTAGTGATTGTGAGGTCACGACCGTTGTAAATGTCAAGAATGTTCAATACCTGACCAGCACGCTCAGCCTCAGCCTTTCTCTGTTGATAGAGTTTGATAATCTGATGGTAAGGGTCGGCCTTGTCGTCACGAAGTTTAAACTTCCAAAACTTTACACCCTCATTTTCCTTACCTCTTTCAATACCACGACAGATGATTGCGTCCTTGGTCTTGTAGTCGCAAGAAATTCTGTAAAGGTCTTTCTTCTGAACAGGGTCAGTGCATGCTTCAGCCTCCTTATAAGCCTTATTGTTGATTTCACAGAACGGACACTTATTGCCATACTTTTCGTGGTCAATATTGTCGTTCCTTCTAAGGCAAATAAAGTCTTTGTAGGGCTTCTGCCCTTCCTTTACCATTTCCTTTGGAACTTTTACATTGTGAACATGGACTTTTACGAAAGGATTACCCGTTTCGAGGTCCATAGGGAGAAGGCGGAATGTTGTAGTTTTCTGAGTCTCGCCTTTTGCTGGACGAATGTCCAAATAGTCTTTGAGAGTAAAATTGCTCTTTTTCTTAGAGCCTCCGTTTTCGCCAATAATGATTGACTCAGGAGTGATGTTCGGTAGGTCAATTAAATTACCCATAATCAAAAAAATTAGTTAAAAAATTAAAAATTATTAAAAAAATGTTATACAAAAATGTTTAAGTGAATATACAAAATTAAGGTAAAAAAACAAAATTAAAAATAAGAAAATCTCGCCACTTTTCTCACCAAGTGGCGAGATTTCTTTAGTCCTAATATCCTAAGATATCGTGTAGTCCGTACTTACCGCCAAATTCCTTAGCGATTGAATTGTAGTCGGTAAAATCGTCAATATCACCCTTAGTAATCTTGTACTGTGGGTCGTCTGCTCCGTTGTTATCATCAGCGTCGCTGTAGTTATCAGGAGCGTAGTTGTTCATATACTCGTTAGGAGTCATTGCATATGGTGCTGACTTCGTTGAACGCATAGAAAGTCTCTGCATTGGAGTAGGATTTCTCTTATCAAATTCACTTTCAAGTTTACCAAGATATTCGTTAGTATGTGAATCAATATCCGAAATTCTCTTTTCAAGGCTGTCAAGAGAAGACATTAGTCTCTCAAACTTACCTGAAAGTGCGTCAACCTTCTTTTCAGTTTCTTCCTGTGAATTAGTAAGGTCGTCAACATCAATAACTTCATCATCGCCACCCTGTGCATTAGGGTCACCGCCCATAGGGTCTGCACCCATTGCAGGGTCGCCGCCTTGAGCGTTAGGGTCTGCACCCATTCCGTCCATAGGCGCACCTTGCTCAACTCCTTGAGGTTGGAATCCGTCAGGAGGTGTTGCTTGTCCGCCTTGTGCGTTAGGGTCTCCACCTGCCGCATTTGGGTCACCGCCCATTGAAGGGTCGCCTCCCATTGAAGGGTCACCGCCCATACTTGGGTCACCACCACCCATAGGGTCTCCTCCCATTCCTGGGTCTCCACCCATAGGGTCGCCGCCACCCATTGAAGGGTCACCACCACCCATTGGGTCTCCGCCCGCAGGTGGTGCGCCGCCGCCCATCATATCGTCTTCACCTTCTTCTGATACACTATATGCACCAGCAGGATTGGTGTACTCCAAGATGCAACGCTTGAATTTTCTCTTTACTTCGTTTATGTCCATATGGCAATTAGTCGTTAAGAACCTGACGATTGTCCTCGGTTAGAATTATTTTTGAAGACTCTGTTCTTTCGATGAGTCCACGGTCTTTCTTAACAACTTTAACCTCAGGGGCTATCATATCCATAACAGCCTCAGCAGCATCAATCTTTTCGTTGATAGTCATATCGTTGCCCTTTTTTACTTTTTTCTTATTATTAGGTTTTGTGCTTTCAGCCTCAACAGCCTCAGCGGGGGCCTCAACAGAAGATTTAACAACGCTGTTGACTATTCTCCCGTTAGGTCTATCCATTAGCCTTTTTTGCACAAATTGTAGTTTCATACTAATCTATTTTACTATAAATAGTTATTAAAGAAGAAAAAAGCCGATACAAGCGTCTATGACAATAGATAAGGGAAAATATAATTACAATTTCTAAACGCAAATTTAATTGTTGAAGATAAATTCTCTGTATCAACCCCTTCGGCATTTTCCATATTGTAGATTTCAGACAAAAAGCCCTTTGCGTTCTTACCAATGTAGTCTATCTCTCGCAATGAAACTCCGTACACAACACTTTCACACGGGTTATAAATATACGCCATACCGAATTGGTAATATATCTTTATTCCGTCACTACACGAAAGTGTCTTCATAAACGCTAATTTTTCCTCATTTGTGGAAGTTAGCATATTCACATTGCGATATTCTACAGACTTAATAAAATGACTGATAGCCATTTCCTTAAACTTCTTAGTCCTATCCTCAAATGCCGAACGGCGTTCACGGTTACCAAAGGTCCAATAAACGCCGTCTTCTATTTTCCAATCTATGATACTCACTTTAGGATAGTTCAGTTTGGTAAACTCCCATCCTACAACAAGAGTTGGAATACCCTCAATCAGAGATTCCTTGTTTGACACAACATTATATAACTCGCTGTCGCTAAATAATTTATCTGTAAGTATGTTCGCTATGCACTTCATTTTTCATAACGAATATACAAAAAGATTCGGTCAAATCAAAGTGTTATTTTTAGTCAATGAATGAAGAATAAGCCACTGCTAACCTCTCGTCGTAGTGGTTTTCCTTATAGCCCTTGCCATTGTAATATCTTGCGAATGTCGCCCAATCCTTTTCCCTAAGTGCCTGTGACATCTTTGAACTATGAAGGATAAAGTTTGTTCCAAGTACCATTTGTTCATCGTTTGATTCACTCATTCTCCTAACAAACTCTTGGACACTTGAGCAACCACAAGCGGCGTAATTTTCACCTAACACCTGCATTGCACCCCAAGAAGCGGACTTCAATGCAGCCGTTTCGTTAATCTTCTTAGCACGCTCAAGTCTTTCATACTCACCGTAGCCACCCTTATAATACTTCTTAGTCCAAGTTGGATAAAGTATGTCTTCGTTTCCGCTGACATAATCCTGAGGGTTCTTTCCTTCAGTAATGAGATTTGCCCAAAACTTGTGTCCTTCAAACAATATCGAAGGCTTTCCTTCTTGCAAAAAGCCATTTCTACCGCTTTCAACTTTAACAACCGCCTTCAATGCGGCAACTTCGCAACCTAGCCTTTGGGCACACTGTTCAAATGTTTCCTCACTTATCCCATTTAGGCCTTTACCGTTTGACTTGCTCATACTATTTCCTCCAAAATTTTTTTCGCCATTATGTAGGCTGTTTATATACCTTCTTATTGCCTCAACATGCATATCGGATATTGCTGTCATTCCTTCATCAGACAATAACCAACCTTCTCCATATAAATATCTGTTACCATCCTTAGAATCCCAACCTTGTCCTGTTCCTGCATATTTTGCTATATTTGATAACTCGTGAGTCCAATCTTTAGCGCCGTGTTCTCCGTAATCAGCGAAAAAGTTTTCACTAAGCACACAAGCACATTTCAATCTTCCTCCACCATCTGTTTTATCTCCGTGGTCGTCCAATAAATGATAAGCACTATTAACGCTTTTCATCATACCCTTTGGCATTACAGCGAACTCGTTGTTTTTACCTCTTTCCACTACTTTTTTGGCTTCTTCTCTTGCAAAACTTGAAAAGATAGATGAATCGGCCCTCATTTCAGGGCCACTTCCCCAATTAACACCATCGAATATGGCTATATAATTACCTCCGCCTCCGTTACAATGTGGTACTATTGATATTACTTTCTTTGAACCATATTTTTCAATGATTGCCTGCGTTTCCTTTGTACTATATGCACTTCCTGTATTTTTCGCCGTTACATCTGTTTTTGACGCTAACGAATAATCATAATTACCCATATAGTTGTCTTTGTTACACCTTTGTATGTTCTTGGCATAACTTGTACCGTCAAAGAACTTAATGGTCTTTAATTTTGGTATAATATATTGGTCAATAAGTTTCCTACTCCAAAACCACTCTGAACCCTTGCTTGTCCTTGGCCCGTGTGCAGGAGTTAAACAAATGATAGGTTTTTCTTCCGTTACATTAGACTCATCAAAATCGGCAGGTTGGTCCAAACTCTTATTTGGGTGTTCGCTAACATTGTCGTTGTTTGCGTAGTCAGGGACATTAGCGTTGTGTGCGGATGGTTCATAGCCACTACCATACGCACCACTCGTTGAACCGCCACCTGTGTCAGTTCCTTCAGCAACACTTGCTAAACCAATCATATCTGTTGTTGTTAGAGGAATTGAATACTTATTCACTCTCTGACCAACAATGTGCGTTGTCATATCCCCCGCCCTAATATCGTGGCTAACTTTAAGTATTACATATGCACCTCTCCAAAATGGAACATTGTTCAATTGGAAGTACATTAGTGGAACCACCTGAACACAGCCCATCATATCAATCTCACACTGATAAGCGTAGTTGGTCTTAACACGATATAGGTCTTGTCCGAATAGGCTTGTATCTCTAACGCCTTCACTACCCTTAGCAGCAATAGCCATAGTAGCCGTAATTGAAGCCTCAGTTACAGCAGGTGAAGATGTGTTTAATGTAAGGCTCTTAAAGAACGACTGATTCTGCTTTGCATATGATACGCCAAATGCAGGTACGGCATAGCCGTTATCACTCATAAATGTTTTAACCTGTTCAGTAGGTATATCAAAACCGTCGTCCTCAAATTCACCATTACCTAAGTGTTCTGACGGCTGATATGAGTACATAAACACAAATGTTGATTCATCTGTATCCCAATCGCTAAGGAAGTTCATAGCCTTAAACATATCTCCGAGATTGTTTATTGACCTTCCACCTATACGCTGTGGGAATGCAAATAGAGTACCACCAACATGCTGTGCCACTTCCGTAAGGAATTCATACATAGACCTACCGTAATAACCCATTATGCCTTCGGATGTTTCTATATTCTGTGACGGCATACAGTTAGACAACCACTCACCAACCTTTGTAATGTTAGTGTTTAGTTTAAGTCCAATATCGTGATAGTATGTGTCAATATATTGGAAATTGCTAAAGTCACTCTTTGGACTGTCTAATTTCCAAGTTTCTCTTCCGTTAAGCGGAGCAACTAGCCACTTGTCATAGAGGCTCTTTAGTGTCATGTATGTAGAAAGCCTAAGGTCTTTGTTGTTAAATGGGTCTTCCTCAGCCTTCATAATAGACTCAAGTTGAACATCCTGTTCGTCTTGTTTTGTCTTATCCTTATACGCCCTCTCCAATACAGTCATAAAGCCATCAAGTGCTTTTGCAACTTCTGCCTTACTTGCACTGAAAACTGTTTCGCCTGTTGGCCTTCCTGCATAATAATCAAATGTGGTTGACACACCGAAGAATGTGTCAGCAAGGAATTGATTTAACTTAGTAATGTTAGCACCCCTCATTCCGTTGTTTGGGTCTGATGGGTCAAGGCCTTTAGTAAAGTCATTATCGTGGTAATAACTTTTATCAGTAAGAATATGTTCTATCGGTTTATATGAATTAAGTGCCCACTCCTTAAAATAGTTTGCAAGTACTCTCTTCCTTGAGTCTGTACAGCCTTCAGGTGGCGTAAACTTAGGGTAACTTTTCCTTTCGTTCTGTGGTAGAACAGTAAGTGTTTCTTCGTTATTTTCACCGCCAAAAATTAAAAGTACCCTATCCTTAATTGAAATATACATTTCATCTGAAGCCGCGCGCTTGTATTTTGTGGTGTCTATTTTTATAGGGTCAGCACCTTCGTTCATACACTGCTCTCTCCAATACAATGCACCCTCTCTAAGGAGACCTGGCAAAAGGTCAACGCCATTTTCACACTTTTTAGGGATATTACCTACACCGAAAAAAGCATCATTTTTTCTCATAAGAGGCATTGCCATTAAGAATAGATAAGCCTTAGACTCAATCAAATCTTGGCCATTGTAATAGTCTTCGTCAAACAATGAATCGTGTTTCTCTTCATTAATCATTGTTGGGTACTTTACAAATATGTCACTAGTGCCTCCCTCAGTTATAACTTTACGAAGTTTACTATTACTAAGTTTTTTCTCCTTATCATCAGATGTAGCGTAGACAGTGCCCTTTGGGTAACTTAGGTCATCCCTATCATACTTGGAATCAAAATTGTCCTTATACCTTTTCAAACTTCCAAGGTCTATTCCAAAATCTTCGTCCTCGCCTAATTTATCAATTTCAGCGTATGTAGCATTAAGATAATCTCTTGACCTGAAAATAAAGAAAGTTTCGTTACCAGGCCCCATATCTTGGTATCTACTCTCAGGGATATAACCATTACCCTTAAAGTTGTTATGTGTCTTATCAAGGCTCATTTCAGCCAAGTTTGACCTATTAACAGGGTAATAGCCATTTTCAATAAGGTGGAACTCTAATCTGTCACCAATATTAGTGATTAAGTTTCCGCTCCACACATTGCTTACTGTACCGCATAGTCTTGTGATTGCGTCACTTGCTTCACTCTTCTCATTTCTATCGTCAGCATATTTCTTAATGAACTGATAGAAATTTGAAGAATAGTAATCTTTACCGAAGGCCTTTATAAGATTAGAAGCGTCTATTCTACCAAATGTATTACCTTCCTTGTTATTTGGATTAACGGAGAGATAATAAATGGCCCTAAGGACGAATGTGCCAATTATAGCATCCTCTAAGCCCTCATCATTCTCAAATTTTTTATTTGAATCAATATGCCTAATCCAATCGTATGGGTTAGGTGCACCATTTTTTAGAGCAAAATCATTTACAGTAACAGGAACAAATGTTGATACATTTACTGGTGGTGCATCGCCATTATCGTTTCCACTACCAAGATTTTCTAATATTTTTTTAGCATCTTCCGCCGCCTTTATAGATTGGTCGGTAAACAATGCTGAAGCCCTAAGTAGGTCTTTAACAAATATAACCTCGTCTAACTTATTACCACCAGGCATATCCTCAGGCCATACAAGTTCTTTACGCCTTTCGCCGTTTGTATCCTTAATTTTGTAGAAAGCGGGATATGGAGGCAACTCTGTTTCCCCAAGACTAATATCTGTGTCGTGTGAATCGTAAGAGTCCTTCTTTCTTTCAGGGTCGTGCTCGTTCAACTTTTTCCTAATGTTACCCATATGTTCAAAATACGCCTGCATAAAGGTATCCATATGAGCAAACACAAGGTCATAGACATTCTTAATTGACGGAGTAAAGCCTAATGCTTTCTCCATTTCAGCAGTAGCCATTGCCTCGTATTCGGCCTTAGCCTTTTCATATTCTTCCTCACAACTCTTAATTGCTTGGTCAATTACTTCCTCTAAGAATTTTCTTTCATTGTAGAAGTTACCTTTAGCCTCAAAAAGTTTGGCAACCTTCTTGTTTGAGAACTTGGATAATTCGCCAACGACATACTCTCGCAATCCGTTGTTAGAATTCAACAGATTGTTCCACTCATTGTTACCATCCTTTTCAAAGTTGTACAAGTACTCTTTTATTGTCGTAGCATCAACCCAATCTTCGACCATTGTCTTATTCTTGGCATATACGGCTAACGCACCAAAATTACTCTTGTAGTTAGTACCATTTGTCTTGTCATACTCTTCTATCATTTCAAGGTAGTTCTTTATCTTTTCGGCGATATTTTTCTTATCAATATCAGCCGTAGTGACAAAATAACAACCTCCTGAATCAATATACCATCCTCTTAGTGGGTACTGTATTTTTATGTTGTTTAGGGCTTCTCTCTTGGCTTTGTTGTTAACCTCCATTTGTTCGCCCCTCGCTGCTACTCCACTCTTTTGTAGATTAGCGACAGCCTGGGCAATCTTTTTCCTAAGTTCAGGGAAAGTACACATTTGAGACTTTGTACCGTTCCTATTTGTAAAGGCGAAAGTGCCGTTTGAAACCATTGAAGACCAATATGTTCCGCCTGCTTGCATATAAGGTGCGGCGCATAAATAAACCATAGGGATATCAGCATATATACGATACCTTTGTCCTATGAACTTAACTGTTATGTTGAAGTTTCCACTTGAAGAATCAAGGTCCATATTAACATCTTCCTCAACGAGATAATATGTAACTCCATGACCGTAGAATCCCTTTACCTTAAGTTTGAAAATAGGTGAAGGAATATTAAAAAGGGCCCTGTAAATTGAACCTACACCACCCTTATTCTGATAAGCCTTTTCTTCCTGTGAGAATACTGAACCACCACGAACATCAACAAATTTAATAGTAACCTGAGGTGCAAACCAAGAGTCGTATGTTATCTGTATTGACTCTATACCCAAGCACTCATTTGTATTTTTTTCAGGGTTTACATAGTTAATATCCGTAAAATTTGTCGTCAACGCACCATCTGTTCCGTGCATAAACGATAGCGTTCCGTGAGTAGAAGAATACTGAAGATTAATCCAACCGCCATTTTCGTCAGGCACTGAACACGCCTTCCTATCAGGTATCATAACCTGAAGGTCAACGGCAATACAGTAATCCTCAGGTGGGTTAAATATAAGGTCGTTTGATGGAACTATGGCTTTAGCCCCATTTGAGTAAAATGCAATATTTGTTGGCTCTACATAGTGTATTCTGCCGAATGTACTTACTTCTGACATTACTTCTTATAAAGTTTGTTATATGAATCAACACCTGACTTATATGCAGAAATAGCATATTCAAGTGGGAACGGAATTCTTAGAACCGTCTTATCGGGTATATTAAACTCCAACGAGCCAACTTCGGGGTTCGCTTGAAGTATTAGCCATCCATAATTTGGGTCGCCGTAGTATTCGTTTGATACAACATCTAACCTTGTTATACCCTTTTTGTATTCAAAATAATAGTCGCTTGATGATTTCGGAATCTCAACGAATGGAACCAATTCTATCGAATTGTCGTTCCTGAACTTTGAATACCTGTCAAAATCTAATCCTGCCATAACTCATTAATCTTCTACAATATATGTTGGTATTGACTGTTGTGATGAAGGCGTATATATAGAACTATTAGCATAATAGTTGTATGATATAGCGTTCTGAAGTTGAGCAACAGGCCCGTCAATGTCTTGTCCACCGATAAACTTGAATGAAATGTTAACCGTAGCCATCATTGGTTGAACGCCTACTCCTTCAGGGTTAAGGTCCCATTGGACTCCACCACCATTATCGTAATTAATTGATATACTGTCAATAACAATCTTTGAATAATAAAAATCACCTATCCTAAGTATGCAATATGGGGCCATACCAAACGCAAGATTTCCCGCCATTTTAATGTATTCGGAGTTGTCCTTCGTTTCATCACCTGCGTGACTTAAAACAGTAGGCCCTTGTCTTGTACACTGTTGTAAGAAATTCAACCTTGCATTAAATCCCTCAGGTGTCATTGAGTGGAATGCAGGGTCAAAGAACTTAACCTTATCAACTATGTTTTTATACACCAAGTTATTGGTTGCTTCCAACTGCTTGAAGTACATAAATTCATTCTGATATGTATAATATGACTTATCTCCGTCAGAATGGAAAGTAGTTGATACAACTTCTTGCACACCATTTGGTGTTTGTGTTACACTAACACCACTTTCAGGCATAGTAGTCTTAGCCTCGTCAGATATATCATCGCCGCTATATCTACCTTCTCTTCCTTCTTCATCTGTATTTCCGTCAATTGGAGGAACTACATCGTCCTTAAGTTTAATCTTAAAGGTTATAACAGCACTTCTCGCTATCTTGGCAACCTTATCATTAACATCTTCTACCTTTCCAGGTTCCTTAACTTCAATGGTAGCACATTCTCCTGTGGTAAATTTATTAGCGTCTATACTTCCGCAAAGATATTGAGCCATTTTTTGAATTGTTTTAGCCCTATCCTGTGACAATGTTTGGTTTGCCTTTTCGTAACCGTGGCTTGACGCAAATCCCCTAACTTCAATACTATCAATCTCGTAGTATTTCGTTGAATAACCGAAAATTCCTGTCTCGCCGTCAGTTGCACCTGAGTTAAACAATTCTTTCAAGTTCTTAAACTTAGAATATGGATAATAATTCTCCATATGGTCTATGCCCAAGAGATAACCAATCTGTTGAGCAGTTGCTGTGTCCCACAAATTTCTATTTAGGCTATACTTAGAGAAATTATCGTAGTTATATTCTGCCAACTTCTGTTTTTCCCACATTGTATCCATTTCAACAAATGCGTCAGCACTGTTTGACATTTCGTAACTATCCATCCTGTCAAAAATGGTCTGCAAATTACTCCAATATTTCTTCGCTGAGAAGTTATTTGGGTAGAAAATAATGTATCCAACCTCAATATTTTTGGTATCAGGCTTAAGTTTGGCATTTCTATCGTCATTATTGCCCTCGTCTTTTGGTGACTCGTCCTTTGCAAGAGGTTCATCCTCAACTTCGCCAACATCTAACTTTCCACAACCCGCAAAAAACCTTAGAACATCGTCTTCTTCGAGCCTATTCTTGCCCATTCCCGACGCTTTATCAAGGATTGAAGGGTGGTCTATCAACAGTGTAAAGTCAAGCGTGCCACCTCTATCTGTATTTGCATATGTATAAATCTTTTCACCCCTGCCAATAAACTCATTATCTCTCCAAGAAGTGTTTATGTTCTCGTTAAACTTAAGATTGTAAGGTGGGAACCACATAATTCTACCGCCAAATGGCCCAATTTGCTCATTTGACAACATTTCTTTAGTAGTAAAGCCCTTCCAAGCAAGATTTTCGATTGAAAACATGTACTTTTTAAGGCTTTCACGGCCACCTTCCAATTGTCCGTCCCTGTGGAATGGAGTAATCTTAACATAACCATTGTCTTGTAGCACAGAATTGTCATTTAATCGCTGTGCTCCGTTGTTTGGCCTCAATCTACCGAGGTTATCTTGGAGTTCCTTTACGCTCATAAATGTTCCACCCTGCATAAAAGGCCTAATTCTATCCTTTAGTGTTGCATATTGGTGGTGTGCTGTCCAAACACGGCAATATGGGTTGTCAAAACCTGTATTTTTATCTCTATCACCCCTCAAAAGGTTCCTACCACGAGATATACCTGCATTACTGTAAGATGAAATAAGGAAGTCATCGGCCTGTGCTTCAGTGACATCAGTGTGGAATCTGTTTACGAGGCTCTTTATAGTGCCATTTCTGAACAATTCGTTGGTTCTCTTCATTATATTTGAAGCGGAAGAGAAACTATCAATGTGTGGAGCGAACCCATCAGAAGCCGCATCAGCGTGGCCCTGAGTAACAGGGGCTCCCATATCCATTTCTTGGTAATAATTGTAGTCAGCGGTCTTAGGCATATCAGGTTTATTAACGCCATTAGTCCTAAAACTACCCCTCTGATTGATTACATAAGGTTTTGTAATTGAAAAACCGTGACTTGCGACTTGTAATCCGTCGTATCTGTTATATTCATCAGTATAATACTCAAATAAACCACCTTCACCGATTTCAATTCTTGAGCCAAGCCCTATAAATGGAGGACTTAAGGTAACTTGGTCGCCATATTCCTCCTCAGCACGGCCAACCCAAGAATCGTATGGGTCGTAGAGTGGGGCACTTACTGAACTTTTGTCAGAATTTGTAACTACTTCATTAGTAATCGCATAATGAGAATACTTATCCCTTACTAATTTTGCAACTTCAAGTATGTCCTTACCAAAATCGGCGTTGAATGCTTCGACATGACGGGTTTTATCCTTATCTTTAACTAAAAAGTTAGGCTCGTCATTAACATTTACATCAACTTTGTTACTTTCCTCAAAATATGCCTCATTCGTAGGCTCATATATGGCTGTATGTGCCATATTTACAACTCTATAAGGTCTTGATGCCACATTCAACTCTTTTCTGTTACCGAAAAGTGTGATATATGTGTTAAGTCTCTTTAAAGTAGTGTATTCGCTACCAAGTTCGTCCTTCTCCATTAAAGATTTTTCGTCAGGAGAAAATTTTGCGTCGTTTCCGCCGTCAATATAACGAGCCTTTACCTCTTCCTCGTAAAGATTAGGGAATGTAGCCCTATCTCTCAAAACGCTTCCAAGGTATGTGAAATCAGTTGTTGAAATAAACCTTCTGTTAGTGTTCCTCTCAACGCCATATATGCCGTAAAAGTCTCCAACCCTATCTTGGAATAGTAGCGACGGTGTTTCGCCATCAAGTAAAACGCCATCTGAAAGTTCTATTTTGTCCCTAACAGTTGGGTCGTTGAAATAACTACCGTAGCCATATCTACCAACAAGACCGCCTTCATAATTGTAGGAAATGTTGTTTAGATAATAGCCATTTCTTATAGTATATGACTTAATTCCACCAGTGAGGTGTGCCCCACCGATATAATTCTTAAAGTTATAGACGGCCCCGTTACCTAAAACGAGACCATCAACCGCATTTAGTGTTCTACTAAATGGCCTATAACTATCTTTACCACTTAAAGGCATATTCTACACTATTAAAATATTATACTCTACTACCAGCACTTGTTACTCCATTAACCTTTTGGTCAACATAAGCACCGTGCTGCATTGTATTCATTTGCTTCAATACTATTTCGGCAACCTCTTGCATCAACTTAGGATTTCTCTTAATTTCATTAACAACATCAACAGCCTGTCCCTTATCTCCTTTGAGTTTGAGAGTACCATTTATGTTCACATCTATCTTCTGTGGCTTAGGATTATCAAACGCCTTTGTCTTTTCTTCGAAGCGTTCTCTTGTCGTCCTAACCCTCCTAAACTCATTGAGTTCTTTACTGTTACCGTCTTCCTTCTTTCCTCTGATAATTGATACAGGGCTTTCAAAGCCAGGGAAGAATGCCTTTTCGATTTCAAAACTCGCCGTATTGAGTTTTCTCTTTTCAATTTCTTCCCTCTTCTCAAGTCTTTTCTCTCTCTTCGCCTCTTTTTCTTCTTCCTTTCCTTTCTTGACGGCATTGATTTGATTGACTATCTCTGTATCTCCTTCTCGCAATAGTTTTTTCCTAAGGCTATTAGACATCTCACCAGTCTGAAGTGCCTTATCCATATTTTTTAGTTGAGTAACTGAGTACTTACCCTTCCTTTCTATTCCAACAGCGTTTAGTTGAGAGTCTACTACATTTTCTTTTCTTGCCTTTCTAAACTGATTAGTGCCTACTGCCGCACCTACAAGAGCACCTATTGCTGTACCTATACCAGGTGCGATAGCCGTTCCTAATGCAGCAAATTCTGCGGTCTTTGACCCAATCTTCAAGGCCCCGTGTGCTGCTCCACCCTTCTTCATCTTTCCGCTATCAACTAACAAATCTGTGGCAATGTCTCCTGCTGCGCCTATCAAGCCTAGTGGTCCACCCTTCGCTAAGCCCTTTGCTGTCGCTCCAAGAATTTTACCACCAAGTTTTCCGCCCATCTTTATTCCCGCACGAGTCATTGTGCGTTCAAAGCCACCTTTGACTATCTTGGAACCAGCCTTTTTACCAACAGCCTTAGATATAGTCTTTCCTGCTGCCTTCTCGGCGGCTTCAGTTGTGGCCTTTCCAGTTGCCTTTGAAGCATTCTTTTTAAATATGTTCTTTACAATATCCTGACCAGCGCCGCTGCCCGTTGAACCACCGCCACCACGACTCCAAATATTTCCGATATTTCTAATAACAGAACCGCCAACTTGGAATAGTTTAGAGAACGCAAGACCGTACATAACGGTTTTTGTTAACCCCGCTAACGGTCCTGCTGCAACTTCAGCACCCCACTTAGCCGCATTACCTGCCCACCTTGCAGTAGTTCTTGCTTGTACATTCTCGTATTGCTTCTTTATGCCACTTCTAACATCTGCAATGCTACGAACATCCTTTGCGATTTGTTTAATGTCCTGACCTTCTGTCCTTGTTTCCGCAATAAGTTTTTCTTGGTCTTTAGCGGTAAGTTCTGTTAGGGCCTTAAAGTCACCATTGATTGTAACTCCAGCCTTTCCGTCCTTGAATGTAGCGGTATTCTTAATGAGTTCTTTAAAATCTTCATCAAATCCTGCAACATTTCTTGCTGAATTCATTTGGGCCTCTATCTCGCCCTTCATTGCTTGCCTTCTCGCAACTTCCATTACCTTTGCGGGGTCTTGGCCTGTTGTCTTGGCGTATTCACTTAACCTAAGCCTGTTAAATGTTGAGATTTCTACTTCTCCTGTGGCCTTGTTAAATGTGGCAAGTCCATTGGTGAAGTTTTCCATTACCTTTTCAGTGTCCTCAAGACCGTTGAGTGACATATTCAAAAGGTTAATAGGGTCAGCAAGTTTTGCAAAATGTCCGCCAAGTACTTGAAGTTTTGCTGAATTTGTAATAGCGTCTTCAACGGTAGAGAACCTATCCGCAAACGCAGAAACTTGGCTCATATCCATTCTTATGGCAGCAGCCCTCTTAGCCATAGCCTCCATACCCCTAATGCCATCTTTAAAGGTGTAGGTGTTGGCCATTGCAAGTCCTTGCTTTACATTACCTGCATATTTTTCAAGAGAAATACCACTCTTTGCTGCTTCGTGGTACATTTTACCCATGTAGTCACCAACGCCCTCCATTGTGACACCCATCTTATCGAAGGCATCGTACATATCAGACTGGTCACCAAATATACTTGTAATTGCGGCGATAGTGGCAGTATCATCCCTGCCAAGTTTCATACTTCTGCCAATGGCCTTTGAGTAGTTCTGTTGTGCCTCAATTAACTCTTCGGCTGACATGTTGAAATTGAAACCTATGTTTTCTTTGTCAACCTGATAAATTGAAGACCTTCTTAACTCTTCTAAGCCCTTCTTTGTAGCACCAATTGTTTTGGCAAATTTTGATGCAGCGGCATCAACTCTTGCCCACGGTTCGGCTAGATGCATGATTCCATCATCTATCTCCTTAAATGTTGCCCTTATTTTCCCAAGAAAAGTATCAGTTTCACGGTCAAAACGACTTCTCTTCATCAGCCCTTGGCTTTTTAACTCATCAACCAAGTCACCGATACTCATATCTGGGTCAAGGTCCCTTAAAAGAGTATTTTCATCTATTGTTGCCATTATACAAATTCATACAATTATTCAAATATAAATAGGTTGGCTTGATTTTCTTAAAAAGAAAAGGACGGCTAAAATTAGCCGCCCAATGGGTCTTTTTGAGTTCTTTCGGCAAACATATTTATTCCCTCACCCTCAAGATGTTGGTTAGGAGAATTACCGCTTGCGCCTTCAATCTCTCTTTCTATTCTTTCTGAATCAAGATTATGTTTATGAATCATTGCCCTTCTTTCCTGTATTGGCAACTTTTTAACCATATCCCAACTCATTCCAACATATTTCATACAACCCCATTCTTCCTCTAAAAGGTTGTTGTAGTATTCATTAGGCGATATTGAGAAATAGAAACTGGTCAAGTTGCAGAAAGGTTGTGAAGGAGCCACCTCCCAACTCCTTAGGTCTCTCAACAGTAATGTTATAATCCATTCCAGGCTCATTATCGGCCATATATCTTCTAAGCGCTGAAGAATCCTTAACCCTCATCTTCTTAATAAAATCTCTTATGTAAGCCCTATCGGTAATTCCGTCAACAGCCATAATGAGAAGGTTTAGCCTGTTGGTTAGGCTTCTATTGAACTTGAGTTCTTCGTCTTCAATATCGCCAGCCCAATCTTCAATAGTCCTAATTGCGTTGCGAACCTCAATTTTCTTATCAGACTTCATATCCTTATCAGACTCAACAAATGATTCGAGTTGAGAAGCACACCTTTCAATAGCCTTCTTTTTCAATTTCTTGTCCTCGGCTGTCTTTAGTCTGTCAAGAATGAGTACATCCTTATGTGTTGGGAATCTAAATTTAACCTCAACACCACTTTCAGGTAGTGTAAATGGGAACCAACCATTTGAGTCACCCTTTAGGTTGAAATCCTTCATTTTAATCTTTGAAAGGTCAACAACTGTATCAAATTCCTTACCACTTTCATCGTCTGTTGCTGTGATTGGGTACTCATTGCCGTAGCCGTTCATTCTTAGGAATAGGATGATAGCGTCCCTGTCACCTTCAAGTAGGTCAACAGGTGGAATTTCCTTACTCATAAGTTTAGCCTCAAGAAGGTAATCAAGTATAAGGTTGTCACGATAAAGCATTGGGGCAACAATCATATCCTCGTCCTCGGCAGTGAGATATGAAACTGACACTTTCCTAATCTTATCCTTATATGCCTCACCCTTAGAAGGTAGGCTTACGATATCAAAAGCCGCACCGACATCATAAGTTCCCTTCTTTGGAATATATTCTTGGTCAAATTTCTCAGCCACTTCTGCTGCACTGTTTGAAATCTTTACCTTATTTTCTTCTGCCTCATTCATGATTTCAAGTGCCGCCTTTGCGATTGCGTCAGTATCATTAATGTTTACATGTTTCCTCTGTTTCTTTTTAAGGTCGTCAGGATTTCCACCTAATGCAACATATTGGTCAATAATATCCTTCTCAGCAACCTCAATAAGGTTGATTTCCTTATCAATATCCTCCTTCGAATATTTACGGGTTCCATCCTCATTGAGTTTTGCCTTCAATTTCTTTTCCGTCTCTTTCTTTGTTCTTTCATACATATCGTATGAATTTTTAAGTTGCTTTAGGCTTCTCTCTTCGTTAACTACTTCAGCCATATTAATGTCTTTTTTTCTTATTTTCTTTTATAATCTGTTTTTCGTTCTCAATGCCGAATCTTTCTCTTAGGAACTCAAGTACCTTATACGGGTTGTTTCTTATATCGTGTTCCCAAATTCTTATTAGTGCATATCCATGAAGTGCGGCCCACTCATTCTTAATCTCATCAACCCTATGATTTTTCTTCTGCATAGGTGTCATTTCTTCGTAAATTTTTCCGTAAGAATGGTAATAGTCACCGTCAACCTCTATAAGTACATTAAGTTCAGGTATGTAAAAATCGTAATACCTCTTAATGTCTTTTGCGTAAAACTGTTTTTGATATTGGACTTTCAGCTTTTTAAGAATGTCCGTCTCAAAAATCGTTTCAAGTTTTGAAGTTCCGTATTTAGGGTGTGGTTTCTTGCTTCGTTCTATGCTCTTTTTTATTATTTCAGAAATTGTAGGCTTTCTCCTTTTCCTAACAGTTTTAGACCTTGGTTTCTGAAATGTTCCGTTTTTCTTAACGGGCTGGCTCATATTTATCGAATTTGAAAGTTATACTTGTTGAGAAGGGCCTTTCGTCGCTATATGAAAACGATAGTGACTCAAAATTTTTAAACACTAACCCAAACACTCTATCTCGCCTAAGAAAATTTCCGTTCCTATTATAAAAATCAATGGTCATACAATAGCATGTTTTATTGTTAGTGAAATAACTCAACGGTGAAAACTCTGTTGTTTCATATACTGAAATGGTAAGTTCATTTTCTTTAAAATCAATGTCCAATCCGTTAACTAAGTAATATGGAACGCTACCAAGTTCTACAACAAACAAATTAGACTTTAATGGGTCAATGCCAAATGGCATTCCACAGATAAAATCGCTTGCAGAACACTCTTGCCTCTCTTCATTTGTTCTTGGGATACCTTCCCAAACATCTTTGTATCTTTCATCAAGGGAGTTTTTCAATTTCTCAACCGTTTCAATTGTGTCTTTGTCTACGCCCTTCTCTCTCATTTCGCTAAGCGTTTTCTCGTACATTTGACGAGTGGTTTCTTTAATGCCGTTAGCAATGTCTTTTCTTGTTTTAGCCATAATATTCGTTTTTATATAATTACCCCAATATCATTTTCTTAAAAGATAAAAACAAACGCAGATTAGTCAACACAATTTTATGGAAGGAAACTATTTATATATTGAAAATTGCAATTTGTATGAAAAAGACTACTTTAAAAGAAAATATTTCTGCGTTGAAGAAACTCTCAACAAGAATGCCTAAGAGTATTAACGAGGCAATCAACTTCAACGAAATGGAAGGTGACGATGAACTTGGCGGAATCGAAGATGAGCCAATGGACGAGCCTATGGATAAGCCAATGGATAAACCAATGGAAACCGAAGAACCCAACATTGACGGTTTCATTGCAAACATGCGTAAGGAGTCACTTGGAATTATGAAGAAACTCGCTGACGACCCTGACAACGCAGTATATCAGTTTGCTAAGAAGATTTTCCAACTTGCAGATAAGGCTCACGAAGACCAAAAAGAAGGTAAAGATATTAACGGACAGCCAAAACAGCAGATGATGCCTCAACAGGGACACATGGCATAAAAAAATAAAAGTCCGCTATTTATAATAAACGAAATAACGAAAACTAACATATCTTAAGATTATGAGTGATTTACTAAATAAAATGCCGAATGTGTATGAACCACTAAGGAAAAATAGGTTCATATTCCGTTTCCCTGCTGACCTTGGTATTCAGGAGTGGACTGTCGAATCAGGCCGTCGTCCTTCTATCAATCAGAACGCAACTGAAATTCAGTTCTTGAACACCTCTACTTGGGTGCTTGGCCGTTATACTTGGCAGGAAATGCAATTGACTTTCCGTGACCCTATCGGGCCTTCAACCTCTCAGGCTATTATGGAGTGGGTTCGTCTCGGTTCAGAAACCGTTACAGGCCGTCAGGGTTATGCCGCAGGTTACAAGCGTGATGTAGAACTTGAAATGCTTGACCCAACTGGTGCTGTTGTTCAGAAGTGGATTCTTAAGGGTTGCTTCTTGACAAATGTTGAGTTCGGTGACCTTTCTTACTCACAGGATGACCTTGCTACTATCACTGCAACACTTCGTCCTGACTACTGCATTCTTTGCTACTAATAGACAGATACATAAAACAAAAAGCGGGAGCAATGCTCTCGCTTTTTTTTATCTTAATATGTCTTTTATCAATTGAGCGTCCGCTAAAAAATGGCTTGCACAATCGCACAAAGAATCTTGCCAATCCTTTAACTTAATGTTAAAATCATTAATCACGGCAGTCTTGCTTAAAATACAACACTGTGGTCTTTTTATCTTGTCAGTAAAAAGGTCAGAAACTGTTCCATTAATAACGCTTTCTGTGTCGTAATCAATGTTCATACAAGGCCTATAAATCATTCTCTCAATCGCCTTGGCAAAATCGTATCTTGATGCAACACCATCATCTGTGTAATGGTAAATCGTGTTTAACGCTTTAAAATCTATAGCATATTGCTGAGCAATAAGTTCTTTTACAATAAAATCAGAAAGATTTCTCGCATAAGTGGGACAACCAACTTGGTCAATAAGATAATTCATTGTTTTTCCTACTTTTGTAAAGGTATCAATATTTCTTAATGTCTTTGTTAGGAAATTGTTACCGTACTCTGAATAGAGCCAAGATGTTCTTATAATAACAGCCTCAGGGTATATTGACCTTATCGCCTCTTCTCCACAATACTTAGTTGCGCCGTATGTGTTTATTGGATTACATTTATCGCCAACCTCATATGCTGTTGTTTTTGTTCCATCAAACACATAGTCAGTTGAGATATGTATTAAATAAATACCCCTTTCTTTGCAAGCAATCGCCAAATATGTTGGACCCATAGCGTTTGTCATATAAGCGTTCAGTTTCTCGCTGTCAGCATCATCTGACTTAACATAGGCGGCACAATTTATAACAAAATTAGGTTCTATACTATCAAGTTTTTCACAAATAGAACCATAATCTGCTATGTTCAATTCATTGTGGTCAAAGAAATAATAGCCGTTATCACTATCGTATTTATCAACGGAATCTTTTAAACACTTACCAAGTTGTCCGCTACCTCCTGTAACTAAAATTTTCATACAATTCACTTTTAGTGAATATACAGAAAAATAAACTAAAAAACAAATGCCACCGTTTTCGGTGGCATTATCTTAACTCATTATCGTCCAGGCTTCCATTAGTTTGTTAAATTCCTCATAAGGCAATGTTGTGTATCCATTATCACAGAATGATTTGCCCCAAGAATTTCTAATGATGAACCCATTTTCGTCATACCCAACAATTGAAATTGCGTGGTATCCGAGAAGTGAATAACCTGATTTCTTGTTCCAAAAATCGCAATCGTCTGAATAAACAGGTAATGCACCAAAACAAGGGCCATTCATAATAATAGCATACTTAAGTGCATACATACTCATAACCTTACCATAACTGTTGATATGTAGATTACCTGCCGCAGATTTTACACTTCCGTGACGAAGGAAATGAAACGCCTCTTTGAAAGTCATTCCGTCACCTTCTGTTGTCTTAACAGCATAGATATCCATAAGAGCGATTTTATTGTCAGTGTGACTACCGTCCTTAAGGTTTACCATCCAATTAAGATATGCAGAGCAAGAACAAGGAACACAAATTGAGAGGCTTCCTTGGTCAAGAACATCGGGAAGGTATCTTCTATAAGAATATTTCTTAGGTAATGTAAGTCCATCTGAAGGTGCACCAAATACCCACTCAGTTCCGTCCATTACTGACGGTAAAAAACCAAAATTAGTATTCTCTAAAGCCATAATATGTGTCTATTATTCGGTTATTCTTCGTGTAACAATAAACGGTTCTGTACTACCCGTAATTATATACACAATTTCTGTGTCACCATAATCCTTGTAATATAGCCTCTTTACTACGATTTCATTAGTCTCATAGTCAGTAAATTGACTCTTGAGCCAAGTATCAATATTTGGAAGAGTATCGGCTTGACATATTGAATCAACCTGCCAAGCAGTCGCATTCATTGTGTATGCGACCAACATTGAAGAGCCGTAAGTTGGTTCGTTATCCGTCCTAGGGGTCTTGAAAAGTAGGTCACAAGCAACGAATGAAAGGCACATTACAATTGCCAAAACAAATTTTTTGAACAAATTTTTCATCGCTTTTAGTTTTACTATAAATAGTTTCCCTATAACAAAAATAAACCCAAGCCGAAGCCTGGGTTCATTTCGTTTAATGATAATTTAGCCTTAGTTTTCCTCAAATGATACGCTTTCAGGATATACAACGAAGCTGATGCTAATGTATTCGAGAGCAGGTGTAGGCTTGATGAGAATCTTTGCAGGAAGGATGTGCTGGTCCTTAGTCTCAGGGGTGATTTCAGTCTTAACCCTGTAGTCATAGATACCACGATTTGCCTTAACATCTGCAAGGATAGGCTCTACGAGGCCTCTGAACTGCTTCTCAAGAGTATCGTCATACTGTTCGAAGATGAGGTGCTTAGCAGACTCAGAAATGAGTTTCTTAACACGAATCATAAGCCTTCTTACATTTACTCTGTTAAGAGGTGTCTCAGGTGAGTAAGCGGTCTTCTGACCCCAAATCTTAACACCGTCCTGTGCGAAAGTCTTAACAGGGTTGATACGACCTTCATAAAGCATATCTTCCTCTGCGAGAGTTGTCTTGTGGTCAGCCTTGATACACTTAACATTACCTCTCTGAGTACCCGCAGGTGCGAACCAAGGATAAGACTCGTTATCGGTCTTTGCCATATTCCTAACAACATCCTTTGTTACAGGGAGGTCAAGATACCTCTTGTTAGAAGCGTCATAATACATTACCCAAGGAGCATAAGTTGCTGCGTAAGAAGAGTCAATGTCTGTATCTGAGAATGCAAATACCAACTCCTGTGCGTCCAAACCCTTAGGTGAGTTCATAATGTAGAGTGCGTCTCCACCACGACCGTCGTCAACATCTTCAATGATATCAAGTGCATCTTCAGTAAGAAGAGTGTTATTGAACCAGTCAATACCAGGTGTTGCGAAAAGGTTGATATCAACATCCTGAGGGTTAGCCATTTGCCTATAACCCGCAAGGAATGCGTAGTAGTCAGTAGTAATAGCAGTTGAAGGGAGACCGAGTGTCCTGTTAAGACCGTTCTCAGTAACAGCCTTGAATGCCTGTGAGTTAACTACTGAGTATCTTGAAGCCTTATACTTGTCAGTATTAGTTCTTTCCTCACGGTTTACATCCCAACCGTCGAAACCACCGTAGAAGTAAACGGTGAACTTCCTCATATTAACATCCTTATAGATAGTCTGATTGATATAAGAAGCGTTAATGAGACGAGGAATCTTAGTCTCAGCACCAACCTTGTTAATGCTTACAGTAGTGAATCTGTAATCGCTCTGTCCGTCAACATAGATATTTGCGTTAGCATACTTGTTAAGGATAGAATCCATATGGAAACCGTTACAAATCATACTTGGCTGCGCGTCACCAACATTGTCATAGAAATAGCGTCCCTTGTAAGCAAGAATATCAGCGTCAAGAACATTCTTGTTAAGTCCAAAGTACTGTCTCTTAGGTTTGATTGCCGCATTGAACTCTGTGTTGTAAGCCATTTCGAATGGGTGTCTTCCCTCACCATATTCAGGCATAGGATAACCGAGGAAACCAGCAGGGATATTGTTCCTAATGTCCTCGTTGTCAGCCATTTCAACAGCGATATACTTAGACTTAGACTCGTAGCCACCGTCTACAGTACCAATCTTGAAGGCAATGTATGAAGAATCGCCTTCAACAAGTGAACACTTGCTGAACTTCTCAAGAATGAGTGGTGCTGCATCGTCATCGTTGAAGTCACGAACTACAACATCAAACACACCTTCCTCAGGCTTAATGTTCTGAATAGAAACCTTAACCTGATAGTTAGCGGCCTCACCGTCAGAAATTGTAACAAACTTGAAGAGTTTTCTCATTGAAGCCATATCGCTTGAAGCGGTGACATCTGAGACAATCCAAGGTGTCTGTGCAGGACGGTACATTTCAAGGAAGTCGTCGTATGCAGCAACATTCTCAACAACAACACCCTTAATGTATCTTTCCTCAGGAACTTCAGTAGTACCTGTTAGACCCATTACGAAGTCACTCAACTCAGTAATCCTACTTTCAACAGGATACATAATGTTAGGTGAGTATGTAGTCTTCTCGTATGTGTATGTGTAACCTGAAGTGTCAGCACTTGTTGTGAAGAACTCTGCACTCTTGAATCTATAATATGCCTGACTCTCAACATTACCTGAAACAACCTTTGAGCAGTTCTCAATGGTCTCTCCATTCCAAGAATTTTCGTAAACAGCCTCAATGTAAACAGGTGTAGTGCCTGTATCAGGCCTGTTGCTGAGTACTCTGTAAATGTAATCACTATCGGTAGGGTTCAATGAAACATTGTACTTGTATGCAGTACCTTCACCGAAACCACCTGCGCCTGTTGTGGTAACGATAACGCAGAACTTGGCCTTATCTGGGTCAACTTCTCCTTCCTTAACGGTATCCTGTACGCACTGTGAGTCGTAAATCTTTGGAACATATGGTCCAACCTCAACATTTGAAACCACATTAGCAGCCCTATCAGGGTCAATTGGTTCGCAAATGTCTGACTCGTTGTATCCATAAACCATCTTACCCCTTAGGATAACTACAGGGGCATCGCTTTCGCTTGTTGATAGAACCCAAGCTGGTCCTGCGTGATAACCTGAAAGACCAAGAACACGGACAACATTAAGTCTCCTTGACTCCTCAAGGTAACTCTTTGCAACATATGGGAGTTCATACTTTGGAAGACCTGTTCCCTTGAACTTTTCAGGGGAAGTGCCGCCGAAGTAGTCTACGAACTGACCCCAGTTTTCGATTTCGATGTTTTCGAAAGCGGGACCATATAATGTCTCACCCACAAGTCCGAGACTGGTGATACCAAGACTTTTAACTGAATAGGTTACATCTTTCTCCTCTGTGTAAATACCAGGTGAAACATGGCCACCTCTTGCATCACTTATCATATTCGTCTATTGTTTTTTATCTTATTATTTTCTAATAAATAGGTTAAATATCCTAAAAAACTTTTTTCACACTCATTTTTGGGTCTATGAGTAGTTAATTTGTGTCTCAACCACGCCGTCTTCTTTTTTGTATGCAGAAGTGGGGTCGAAACCTTTGATAATCACATCGGCAGGCTCTGTATAGTTGTACCTATTTACGAGTCTTACCTTGATGCGGTCGCCTTCATTTATCCTAAACTTTTCGTCAACCACAGTCTCAACATCGTTGACATACACCCTGAAGTTTCTGACATTCTTACCGTCAACTTTTGAAGCCTGAAAATTGCTATCCATAGTAAATTCGTACTTTGTATCACAAGGCTCAAAATGTATAGTTAGTCCAACAGGAACATAGTCATAATCTGACGGTCTTTCGTAGTTACAAGGCAATTCTTCAACCTCTGCGTAACTGTGGCCAACTGAATCACCCTCAAAACCAAGGAATCTTAGTTCAGGACGCTCCTCAACTATTAGGCTATCCTCAGTAATGATATAAGCCATTACGGTTATGTTGTAAGATTGTGAGTAGAACTGTCTGTTATCAATGCTATACTCTGATTTATCTGATATATCATTGAGTTTCATTGGAATAAAGTGTCCATTTGGCCTAATATAACAGTCAATTGATTTGAATTTGTCGTTCATCATCTGATTGAACTCATTCAAAAACTCATATTTGTTGGTTACAACGCTAACTGTGTAGATTAAATCAACTGAAAACGGCTGTTTAATGCGATAATCGGTGTAATATTTCCTTCCTGCACGGTCACGGGACTCAATTCTTTGCATTAAATAAGTCCTTTCGCCAGGGATATTCCTTGAATCGCCTACAATACTACCCGCTTTTGGGTTATTTTCACGGGTGATTGTCTTAAAATTAGGGATTAGGTTCTTCTTGTTATCAACATTTTGCCAAGTTTGCATATATTCAGTGAATCTTTGATTTGAAAACAATGCGATTGTTGGTATTCTTTGCCCATCAAACTCAATATTCAAATCTTCTTCGACCCACTTTTTGAATTCTTGGTCAATGTCGTCATATTCCAATGGGAGTGGTAAAGGAGTAGAATCCTTAAGGACCTCCTTCATCAAATTTTGCCTTCTTTCTACGCCGTATGGCCTTTGTCTTAGCCTAAGAACATTTTTATAAGCCCTACTCATTATCCACTAAACTCATTTGTATCCACAGAAGCACACTGAATTGTCCTTGCATAAGGTCTTGTGCCATATAATGTGAACTTATTTGAAGTTTTACCTACTCTTCCATCGTCTGTAACAGTGAAATACTCTCTATGTGTCTCATCTATTTGAATTCCAATGTAATCACCCCTTGAAATATCACAATTGTACTCTTCAAGAGTCTTTAGAAGCACGCTGAATGTTAATTTTCCAGTCTGTGCATAGATACCTTTCTGCATTGTACTGTCGTAGGTCTTCATTTCAGCGTCAGCGATATCATAAATCACAGGAATTTCAACTGGTTTCTTGTATCTTACACCATTTTGGCCTGTTTCAACATAAACATCATTAACCTTCGTCTTTGAAAGGTCAACTTGGTATAGAATAACAGTTTGATTTGCGTCCTGTTCGAGATATTCGGTCGCAAAACCTATTTCAAGGTCGAAATCTTCGGCCCCGAAAAACTTATTGTTCCTTGTAATTGGAACTTTTCTCTTACCATTCGCTATGTTTACCTCTAATGCCATTAAAACTTGTATTTTTTGAGTAATTCAGGATATTTTTGCTGTAAAATCTGTTTAATTTCACCCTTTAGTTGCTTTTTTTGTTCAGGTGTTAAAGCATCGTACCTTGCCTTAATATCTTTGACGATAGCGTCAGTATCATCCTCAGGTTTTTGCTCACCAGTAGCATAATCCAATATCTTGAAGCCCATTTCTATTGCCTCTTGGCTTGTTCCAAACACATCTTTCGTTACAGTTTTGCCTCTCCAAGGTGCATCGTGAGTCTTTTCAGCCTTTGGAACACCTAATCTCGTTAGCATAGGTGACATATCTTGAGTAACAGCGAAAATTATGTTGCTATATTGGCAAATGCCCTTGATAACCTTCGCCATTCCTGAAAAACCTATTGGCGCAAAGTAGCAAGCAAGGAAATATCCGCTAATCCAATACCCAAAAAGGTAACTTCCGTCAACAGAGAACGCTAAAATCCTCTGTCCTTTCTTTCCGTCACACACATAATGAAGCCAAGACATAAAATTGACAGCCTTCTTATCGGGCTTTGACATCATTGCGGTGTAATAGTTTTTCCAAACTTTATAAGCCTCTGTTTCACCAAAAACTTTCTCTAAATCAGCCTTGTATCTTGGGTTTTCTTGGTTCTTTTGGTAAATCTCGTTTGCAAGGGCTTTCTCTTTGGCAAAAATCTGTGACGGTTCTTGTAATTCGTTCTCTGTTATGGGGCCCGAACCACCAATAACACCGATATCGAACTCCAACAAGAGCCCTGAAATTGCCTCAGCAACGATTTTCCTTATATGATTTTCGGTAATAACCATAAATTAAACATTTAAATATAAATAGTTAAGAGAAACCAATATTTGATATTATAACGCACACGCACGCGCGTTATATCAAGCTTTATATAATAATATTATATATATCTTTTTATTTCTATACAGATTTTAGATAACTAGATGTACTTATAACTTGGTTTTTAAAAATAAAAAATGTATATTTAGTTAAATAACAAATAGATGTTTAACACAAACAAAGCCCGCTCAGAAGCGATTGAGAAATTAAGAGAGTACAGCGGACTTAATCCGTATATTCAGAAGGTCAAAAGAGATGTAATCAGTTTACAGAAGACAAATCTTTTGACTGATTTTGCCGTAGAGTATATTTTAACGAACTACGACAAGGAACCTATTGTTATTGGAAAGACATTTAACATTGCAGATTGGTTTGGCGAGAGCCTTAAAGACGAATATATGATAGAATTTGTTCCTCAAAAGGTTAAAGTTCTATTATATCTCGGTGAAACTACAACAACGCTACACTGTGTTATCAAATACAGACAAAATATGGAACCTATGGACTTGTTCATTCCCAAAAAGGCCCTATTAGGAAACCTATTTGTAAAAGATTATCACGACATTGTTGTTGATTTTGACCGTTACGACAGACTCTCAAAAGGAAAAGACCCATACAGACAACTTAAACCACACCAAAAAGAAGGTGTTAAATTCCTATTGGATAGGAAGAAGTGTATTCTTGCTGATGATATGGGGCTTGGAAAGTCAATGGAAACCGCTGTTGCGGCTATTGAAGGAAATTTTGACGCAATTTTAATAATTTGCCCAGCGTCTCTAAAGACCAATTGGAAAAAAGAACTCCTATGGTATGTTCCTGAGCGCGATATTACGATAATTGATACCTTCAACGGTAAGACCAAGGCTGAAATGGAAAAGTTTCTTGGCTACGCTGAAGGTAGGAGTGGTTTATCGCTTGACGAACTTAAAAAAGAAGCCGAAGAACAAGGTCATTGGAGAGATAATCGCTTCATAATCATTAATTACGACATTCTTGATAAGTTTTACAAGATACCGTCGTCGTGGAGTGCGGCCAATGTTAAGAAAGCGTTTGATGAGAGTCCGCTACTTCAATACATTTCAGGTAAGAAATCTCTAATCATTGTTGACGAGGCCCACAGGCTTTCAAACAGGACTTCAATTAGGTACAAAGTTATTAAAGACCTTATTAAGCGAGGAAATCCTGACAGTATATACCTACTAACAGGTACGCCTATTACAAATAACCCCGAAAACTTGTATTGTGTTCTTCAACTGATTGAAAATGATGTGACTGGGGATTGGCAATACTATGTTGACAGGTACTGTGCGGCTATGAAAATCCCCGCTAAAGGCGAAAAAGAAAAGTGGACCAAAATTTACCTTGACCAAGTTGAAAAACCTAATTGGTATGCACTAACAGATGATGAAAAGGAAGACCTTAAAAAGTTTATCAGGGAGAACGCAAGAATGATAACCATTACTAAGGGTTCAAGTAATCTTGATGAGTTGAAATTGCGTATCTCACACATTTACCTAAGGCGTATTAAAGAAGATATAAACGACAATCTTCCAAATAAGACCGTCCATGAAGTGTTCTATGATTTTGATATCATTCAAATGATGGAATATGAGAGACTTTGGGACGAATACGAGGCGGCACAGTTGGAGTTAGACCCTACAAAAGATGTTAATAAAGACCTACTTGAAGGTGCTGTGTATCGCAAGTATTGTTCAGACCAAATGGTTCCAAACACTATTAAACTCGCCGATTCATTTGTAAATCGTGGTGAGAAGGTTATTATTGCCACTTGTTACGACGATGAGTTGAATACTCTTAAGGAATATTATGGCGATAAGTGCGTTACTTACAACGGCAAAATGAATTCAAAACAGAAGGACGCTGCACAAAACGCCTTTATGAAAGACCCTGAGGTGAAAGTTTTCATTGGTCAAGTTATCGCCGCTGGTGTTGGACTTACACTTACTTCTTCCCACATATTGATTTTCAATAATATGTCCTATGTGCCTTCTGACTGTAGGCAAATGGAGGATAGAATTTATCGTATTGGACAAACTCACGATGTTGATATCTACTATCAAATGTTTAGGGGAACTCAATACGAAAAGATTTGGAATACAGTTATGCGTAAGGAACTTGTTATAAATCAGGTAATTAAGACGGAAGATGAAAAATAAAGAACCCTTTAAGAAAAGATTTGTTAGATTTTGTTATTCCGTAAAAGGTTGGGTTATGGAACGCAAAATGAAGGTAGGTGAATACTATGTGTCAGAATACATAAAGAACAGTAGGCTGATGTATAGGGGTGACAGAACTTTTTATGTTGCGTTTGTCGCTTCACCTTGCCCAGGCGTTGTATATACCGACCAAAAGAAAAAACAATACAAATATTGGGAGATAGGGATTCTAAAATTTAAGAAATGTTAATTAAATGACTGAATATTTGGCTTTTGTTGACGAAATAGGAAGAACGATTGACAAAAAGTACATATATAGGTTTGATTTTACGGTTGATACAGAAACCGTGTGGGGCGAGTTTTTCAATGTCGCCCCTGCGGCTATTATACCTAATATTCAGCCTGACAAGAACACACTTTCTACTAGTGCTAAGGTTATTTTCCCACGACAAATGGCCATTGCTAAAAAGAATTTCTGTTTCTCAATGCAAGACTGTATAGACGGGATAATGCCACTTATTTTTTCTGAGATTGACGATAAGACGCTTGAGATTGGCGAAGTCCCGTTCTTCCTGAACTTTGCAGACCCGATTGAAACCGTTAAAGAAAAACTTAGTGCTATTAACTGTGAGTTGTATGATATAGAGGAAGTAGAAAAGGGTGACGAAAGTGCTATTGATGCGTTGATAGACGCTATGGATAATAATGACGAAGATGGTTTTGAGTAATGGACGAAGTTTTAGTATATGTCAGGCCGAAATTTTCTGATTCAAACGGGACTTATGTGTATGAGTTTTTCTTTAGCGAAACCCCTGAATATGTGTGGGGGCCCGATTGGGAAGTATCAAACCCTTCAATTTGTGGTGATGTTTCGCCTGAGGAGTCAACCTACTCTTCTGTTTATACAGTTAAAACGAGTTTACCACTAAAAACAGCCGAAGAGACAAGTTGCTATTCAATGGAATACACGACTTATAGGATTTTGGCTCTTGCGTGGATTGATATTGAAAATTTAGATGAATATCCTGAACACGGAAGAATGACATTACATTTTGGTGATAGTTTTGATGATGTTGGCACGAAACTTGCAATGTACGGTTGGCAATTAGAAAAATAATTTGTAGATTTGCACTATGAGAAAAGAAAATAAAAGTGACGGAATGGCCGTCTATGACAATCATGTGGCGTTTTGGGGAGGTGCATTCTCCAATTTTTACGGCTGTAAAATTCATGTTGATACCGATTGGGACGGTAAGCCTGCTGACCTTGATTTCCACTGTAGCGAACAGTACTTTATGTGGTTAAAGGCTACTTGGTTCCACGATTATGATATTGCCGAAAAGATTCTTGTGGCAAAAACTCCTAAGGAAGCGAAGGCCCTTGGTCGTCAAGTTGAAGGATTTGACGAAGAAGAGTGGAAAAGTGTTCGTGAGGCGGCAATGTGGAACGCTGTCTATGCAAAGTTTTCACAAAACGAAGACCTTAAGGAATTTCTGTTGAGCGATGAGTTCAAGGGAAAGGGCTTCGTTGAAGGTTCGCCAATTGATGGAATATGGGGCGTTAAAATCCACTACGAGTCGCCAAACATTGACGATGAAGCACAGTGGAACGGCCTAAATCTTCTTGGAAAGGTTCTTGATAAGGTAAGAATAAAGCTTGTTTTGGATAAGTAAAATTGGTTGCAAATTTTTGCAACCTTTTTTGTTTTTAGACCATTTTTTCGTATATTTACATATAAGAATGTTCGAGTGATTCGGACTAATTAGGTAAGATATGGGAAAGAAAAAATTTGTTAAAAAGGAGATTACTCCTGAAATGATTCAGGTGTTTCTTGATGGGCACGACCCACAAGAGAGGATAGTTAATTTGGAATATTCATATAATGACGAGTTCATTTATGTTTTTTATAGGGACGAAAACGATGTAAAGGAAATGGCCGTTGAGCCGTTCTTTCCGTTTGTTTGGGCGAAACGAGCCGCCTGTATGAAACTTTTTGGCGGGGATAGACTTCTCACGAGAAATGAAATGATACGAGCTGGCATTTGGTGTGAGGAACTTGATACGACCGATACTGACGGTAATGAAGTTGCCGAAATGCAGGACGGTTACACATTTAGGTTCTATGCCGTTAAGCCAATGTCCTATAAAGACTTTTTAGCATTTTTCAAAAGGGCTGGTGTTCCCGTATATGCTCCGAGGAAAAAAGAGGAGCCAAGTAAATCTTTCACAGAACAGCCAATAGCGAAGAAAAATAGTAGTTTATTTCTTGCGGTTACACCACAGGAACAGTATCTCATATCCACAGGTAAGCGTTTCTTCAAGGGATACGACGATTATGACCAAGTTCTAAGAATGATATTCGACTTGGAAACGACAGGTCTTGATACAAAGAAAGACCGCATTGAGGAGTTCGGTATCAGTTTCAATAGGCCGTTTATGTACGGCGGTAAAATGATTGAGTTTAATAGAATTTTTTCTACTAAGGGCGAAACCGAAGAGGAGAAAAATCAATCTGAACTTGCGAACATAATCTTGTTTTTCAAGGTAATTAAAGAGTTTAAGCCTGATGTTATTACGGGCCACAACTGTGAAACCTTCGACTGGAATATCATTTTTGGTGCTTGTGAGCGCCTTGGATTTGATATTGAGGAACATACAAAGGAATTATTTGGCGACGCACCTGTTAGAAAGGAAACTAAAGAGAGTATCCTAAAACTTGGTGGAGAAATTGAAACATATTATAGGACGATTGTGCCAAAATCCATTGTAACTGATTCACTTCACGCTGTTAGAAGGGCTCAGGCGTTGGATTCTAATATGTTGTTCTCCAACTTGAAGTATGTAACGAAGTATTCTAAGATTGTTAAGCATGACCGTGTTTATGTGCCTGGCGATAGAATTTCTGAAATCTTGAACGATACGGAAAAGCATTATGCGTTCAATATGGAAGACGGAGATTGGTACATTTACGACCCGTCTTATGTCAGGGAATTAATTAAACCTGACCCATTAATGACTGTTGAGTACTTTGAAAGGAAAAAGGCTGATGATGCAATTATTAGTTCGATGTCAGGTACTACGGCTGAGACAGTTGAAATGACTGCCGAGGAGATGTATGCTCAGTATCTCAAGGAAATTGACGAAAAGAATGAGGAAAATCGTACAAAGAGAGGAAAGGATGGTAATCAGTTCACACTTTATACGAGAAATGAAATATTGCCTGGTTATGAATTAGTTGGTGGTGACTATATTGTCAAGAGGTATCTTCTTGATGACTTGTGGGAATGTGATAAGGTCGAACACAGATACAACATTCCTAACTTCCTTATTTGTAAAATGTTGCCTGTTCCGTTCCAAAGATGTTGTACTATGGGTACTGCGGGACAGTGGAAGGCTATTATGCTTGCGTGGAGTTTTGAAAATCACCTTGCAATTCCTCCGTTTGGAGAAAAGCGTAGATTTACAGGTGGTCTTTCACGACTTCTAAAGGTTGGTTTCGTTGATAGAATTGCAAAGTTCGACTTCAACTCACTTTATCCTGCAATTATTCTTACTTGGGGTATCACTGACCCTAAGGACTTGATGAATGCTATGCTGTATTTCTTGGAACATGTTCTTACAAACCGTGAGAAGTATAAGGGCTTGAAAAAGAAAGCAAGTAAGGCCGCTGATAAGGTTAAGGAAAATGTTGCCAATGGAACGGCAGGCCCTAATGCAGAAGAAGAATATGCAAAATATAAGGAAGAAGAGTCGGCTAACGATAAGAAACAGTTGCCTTTGAAGATTTTTGGTAACTCATTCTTCGGTTCATACGGTGCACCTAATGTGTTCCCTTGGGCTTCTGTGGAATGTGCTGAAAGAACGACTTGTACAGGCCGTCAGTCACTTCGCCTAATGATTTATTGGTTCAACAAGATTGGATATAAGCCTATTGTGGGTGATACTGATGGTTTTAACTTCCAACTTCCTGAGGAAGGAAACTTTAGGTACACTGACGAACACCCTTATATCAGTACAGGTATGTCAAGAGAGACTGAAAAGGGTAAGGCTTACACAGGATTTAAGGCTGATGTGGCTGAATTCAACGATTTGTTTATGGGTAAGGCATATTTCGGTGATTCTGAGAGGTTGAAGATGGGTCTTGGCATTGATGAAGTTGTTGACGCAACCATTAACTTCTCCCGTAAGAATTATGCGGACTATTTCCCTGAAAATCCTTATCCTGAAGATGTTAAAATGGTTGGTAATACTATTAAGTCAAAGAAAATGCCTGAATATATCGCCAAGTTCCTTGAAAAAGGTATTAGACTCTTGCTGAGGGGTAAGGGACAGCGTTTCATTGACGAGTATTATAACTACATTGACAAGATTTATAACTATCAGATTCCGCTTAATCAGATTGCCACAAAGGGTAAGATTAAGAAGACCATTGAAGAATATAAAAAGGATTGCCAAACGATTACAAAGGCTGGTAGACCTAAGTCAAGACAGGCTTGGATGGAACTTGCGATTGCAAATGGTATTGATGTGAATATGGGTGAAACTTTGTACTATGTTAATACGGGTAAGTCAAAGTCACAGGCTGATGTGAAAAAGGTAACTCATTTCTACAAGGAAGACGGCCTATTTGGCGATAAGGCTGATTGTAGGGTGGCACTTGAAAAAGAGTGGAAAGCCGCACCTGACGGAAAGGCTACAAAGATTACTCTTAACGAGTGGGTTAAAAAGGCTCACCCTGAGGTGACGATTGAGGAAGAAATTATTCTTAATTGCCAACTTATTCCAAGGGAAGTTATTGACTCTGAGAACGATATACTTTGTGGTGAGGGCGAGGAATACAATGTTCCTAAATATGTTGATATGTTCAACAAGCGTATCACTCCACTCCTTGTTTGTTTCAATCCTGAGATTAGAAATAAGATTCTTATTGATAATCCTGAAAAGCGTCAGTATTTCACTTACGAACAGTGCGAATTGTGTAGCGGTTTCCCTAACAAGGAAGGTGACCAAGACACTTACGAGCAACTTATGACAATGGAAGACAAGGAAATTCAGTTCTGGCTTCGTCACCCTGAATGGAAGATTCCGTATCTTGAAGAGTGCGGAATGAACTGGGATGACATTGTAAACGATTATCGTAAGAGAAAACAGCGTGAAAAAGAACTTGGCATTGAAAAGGTTAGAACTATCTTTGATGAGGTTATTAACAATATGACAAGTGATATGTTTGAAGATTTTGAGAACGGAGACCTTCCTTCACAATTGACTTCAATCATTAACATTGACCCTAAGACAGGAAACTTCGTGTCAAAGGATTATCCTGACATAGTTATCGGTACTATCTACGATGTGTATGATGCTATGGAAGCGAAAGCCGAAGACGAGGAACCTTTCGAAGAGGAAGCATAAAAAAAACGGAGGTGTTAAGCCTCCGTTTTTTTATTTCTTACTATCCTTAGTAGTTCCTACTTTCTCTAATTTTGCACGATAAATGTTTCCACCGTTGTCAACTAATGAAATTGTTCCGCCCTTTAGTGCTATCGTCTTAATAGATGATTCGTTAAGTGGTTGTTTTTCAAAATACTCTCTTATGCACTCAGACACAATGGCTTTAATGATTGAATAATCAACGCCACCAACCTGTGGTACATATTGCTGTGTGGTAACTTGCTCGTTAACTACTTGTTTCTTTCTCTGAGTAGGTGCTGTGGTAGGTTTACCTTTAACACCGAGAGAGTCAAGTACTGAAGAATTTCCAAGACCCGAAACATCAATCCTGTTCTCCATCATTGACTTCTTAATAGCGTCAGGCATTTGGCTTCTTGCTGCGCCAGCGTTTGAGTACTGAATATCCCTTGAACCTTGTGCGGGGGCATAATCTTCGTATGCTGAGTCTGAGAACATAGCATCCCACCTATCAGCATCTCCATCATAATCACTTGGTGACGGCCCACCAAAACCTTCACTAACATTTCCTCTACTTACAGATTTAGCGTTATCATATTCAGGCCTGCAAAGTGCAGCGGCCTTACTTGCGATAATATTTCCTAATTGTTCTTTACTTATTGGCATTTTCTTCGTCCTCTTCGTCTTTATATAAGTTGTCCATCCTATTCATCATATCGTTGAACTTGGAAGTGACTTCTTCTTTACTTTCAGCACCGCTTATATCGTCCTTACTAATTGGAGTTGTTCCGTCGGCTTCCATTTTATCAACTTCGTCCTTGCCTGTAATTTCAGGTTGTTTAGGGCCAACTTCGGGTTTGGTAATTGGAGCGGTTTCAGGCGCTTCAAGTCTATCTTTAGTATAATTAGGTTTAGGATTAATGTCAACACTTTGTTTACGAGAATTGCCAGCTGGCTCAAATTTTTCAGGTTCAGTAGTTTTAGGACTCTGAGTAGCCCGTGTTGGTTCAACATCGCTCTTGGTCAATGGCTGTGCAGTCATTGGGTTAGTGCTTGTATCTTTAGCGACCTGTACATCGTCGTCGGCGAATGGAGTTATGGCAAAAAGTTTTGTCATTCCCTTATCTCCGTGAGTATTAAGGCCGAGTTTTATAAGAGCGTCCTTATAATCCTTAAATGATTTTGAACCGTTAGACCAAGAATAAATGTTATCAACTAAGAATAGTTTCCACTTAGGAATTGGTCTTGGGTTTGGCGGATTTGTCAATCCACGCTTACTTGAACCTGCTGTTTGATACGCCCTAACGGCTGGCTTTCCACTTTTTGTCAAACCAAAGGCTACGGGAAGGATATAACGCTCGTTTTTACCCTTTCCGCCCTGTTTGTCGTTATAACTAATCCTAACCCTAAGTACTTTATTGATAGCCTTCTTAATGTCAGCGTATCTTCCTTGGTTAATTTCGTTAAGTTGACTTTTGCCTATGCCGTTTCTCTTGTTCATTAGACCCTAATTTGTCCGTCAGCAACATTCAATGAGGTATCAACAAGGCTTGGGCCATATTCGAATGCCTCATTGTAAACAGAAATGTTCTTCAAGAAAATACGACCACCAACGCCGTTTCTACCTTCAATATCGTAGAGACCACCACCGTTTTCAGTGTCAAAATTTGAATAGTCTATTGATGAAGGCTTTGTACAATCAGGTGTTGAGTGTGTGTGTCCTCCGTGACCTGTACCCTTACCCTGAGGGTCGCCTGTTGACAATGCGTCAGGGTGAATTGCTGAATACTCATCAACTCTTGTATAGTCATTTCTTACAAGGGCCTCATTTCTTGCTTCAATACCTTTCTTTTCAAGACATGTTTGCATAATATTTCGTTTTTTTAATTTTCTTATTAATTTAGGAATGTTCCACCATCTATTTTAGGAAGTCCATTTGCAGAAGTAGCCTTCTTAGTTCCTGCTGGCTTATTAGCCACAGCATATGCGTCGTTTGCTTTAGCGGCATTATATTGCGTCTCAGCATTATCAATACCACTCCAATTTTGTTTCATACTGCCGAGCCTTTTTGCTGCCGCCGCTTTTATCTCAGGTGTTGCACCTGTCTGCATCGTTTTTTCGACTGCTCTTTTTCTACATAACGCTGTTTTGGTAGCACCGTATGATTTACCTTTCTGCCCGTCTTTAGCACCAAACTGCATATTGTTTAGACGCTGATTACCGTGTTCCTTTTCTTCAAGGTAAAGTTTTTTCCAATCAGAAAGTTTCATAGCAACACCTTCCCTAACAGTGATTGGGCCCATTCCGTGGAGTTTTGCGTTACCTCTCCAATCGTTGGTCATATCAGAAGCGTAATCGTCTGTAGTTGTTGCGTTAGCATATCCCGTATCAACACTTCCGTCAGAACTTATTTCTGTTGAAAATTCACTTCCGCTCATGTCAGGAGTATCAGCCATTCCGTCAAGATAGGTTGGATTTCCTGCAACGATTTCGTCAAGTTGCCTCTGTGATAATATGAGAGTTTTCTTACCCATTACTTCTGTGTTGCTCTATATTTGAACTTATTGCAGCATTCAAGCATTTCGTCAAGAATGTTCATTAACCCACTTTCCTCGTCTGACGAAGCGTTTTTCTTCATATTTAGAATGTCTTTTTCCAACTCCTTAAGCATTGGAAGAAGTTCTTTTGCATTTGGGAGCATAGGGAGAAGTTTACCAAGTTGAAAATGTTCTCCACTCATTCCCATACAGCATTCCATGAAGCGGTCTTCACACTCCATAAGATTATCTTGGATTTCGTCACAAAGTAGGTGTTCCGCATTTGTGTTAGTGTTCCAATGTATTTCCTTGATTCTGATTAGATAGCCGTGAAGGTTACACACAAAATCTATATATTCCTTCTTCATAATCTAAAATCTACAATTTTACAATTATAAATAGTTGACATTCTATGTTTATTGCCTATATTAAGGTTAAATAAGATTTTAAAAAGTTCGAACTAATGAAAGATAATTTTATCCATGTTTGCTTCGTGATTGATGAATCAGGAAGTATGAGCGGAACCGAAGGAGATGTTATTGGCGGTTTCAAGCGAGTAATTGATGAGCAAAAGGCTAACAGTGCTGGTACTTGTTCAGTTACCTACTACACATTTGACCACAATGTTAAGCAAGTCTATATGGGTAAGGACATTAAGGATATTGATTACATTGACGATAAGTATCATCCAGGTGGTTGCACTGCACTTTTCGACGCAGTGGGAACAGCAATTGACGAAGTTGGCAAGTGGCTTGACGGAATGAAGGAAGAGGACAAGCCTGAAAAGAACCTTATTGTTGTTATGACCGATGGCGGTGAAAACTCTTCAAAGGAATACAGTGCTTCAAAGGTTAAGGAAATGATTAAGCACCAAGAGGATAAGTACAATTGGGAGTTTATCTATATGGGTAGCGACTTGAAAGACGCAAGCGACGCTAATAGCCTTGGGTTCTCAACAAGACTCTACTCTTCAAAGGCTAACTATGCCGCTAATTACGACACTATTAATTGTGTACTTTCATGCTACCGTGGCGATGCTGGTCCTGCTGGTGAAAAGGGTGTGGCACTTAAGAAGAGGTTGGTAGAGGCTGCTACTGCCGCAACACTAGATTATGCAAATGAGATTGGTATTGATGCTAATTCACTCCTTGCAAACGATTCAGACGAGAATAATAAATAAAAGCAACCAAAATGGCTGAAAAGAAAATTAAAGTTTTAGTAGTACCATCAGATACTTTTGGTGTGGGACTTTACCGTTCTGTTAGTCCTCATACCCAATTGGATAAGTTGTACGGCGACGAATTTGATGTTGAAATAAACTACAACCCTCCATATGCAAATCACGAGTTTTTTGACCAATATGATTTGATTCATATCCACAAGGGACTTGTTGAGAATATGGAAGAGTTTTGGGCCTTCTTAGATTATTGCAAAGCACATAACATTACAACTGTTATGGATATTGACGATAACTGGGATGTTGGTCCACAGCACCCTCTATATGTCACTAATAAGGCTATGAAGGTTCCTGAGAAGATTATTGAGAACATTAGGCGTTTTGACTATGTAACTACAACAACACAGATTTTTGCCGATAAGATTAAGAAGTATAACAAAAATGTCTTAATTTTCCCTAACGCAATTGACCCTGAGGAGGAACAGTATAGTCCTGTTAAAAACCCTTCAGACAGAATTAGGTTTGGTTTTGTTATGGGTTCAGCGCACGAAAAAGATATGCAGCAAATTCGTGGTGTTTTCAACTCACTTCCAAAAGAAGTCCTTGATAAGATTCAAGTTGTCCTATGTGGATATGACCTTCGTGGTGCGGTAAACATTGTTGACCAAAGCGGAAAGATGGTTGGGCAAAGGCCTATTAAGCCTGAGGAATCTGTGTGGTACACTTATGAGAAAATTGTAACGGGAGACTACGCAATTTGTTCTCCAATGTACAAGGATTTTCTTCATAAGTTTATCAAGGGCGTTCAGTGGCCAAATGCGGCTAATGAACCATATAGAAGAGAGTGGACTAAAGATGTGAGCAATTTCGCTGAACATTACAGAAATGTTGATGTTCTTCTTGCTCCACTTGACTGCAACCCGTTCAACGAAGTTAAGTCAGAATTGAAGTTTGTTGAAGCAGGTTTTACCAAGACAGCACTTATTTGTACTGATTTTGGGCCATACACTATTTGCAGTGACCCGTTCATCAAGTTTGGTGGAGAAATCAACGAAAAGGGTAACTGTATCCTTATTGAGGACGGAAAGAAGCACAAGGCTTGGAAAAAATCAATCCTTAAACTTGTTGAACATCCTGAATATATAGAAATGTTGGCAAATAATCTTTACAATACTGTCAAAGATAAGTATGATATAAGAAATGTCACAAAGACTCGTGCCGAGTGGTACAAGTCAATTGTTAAAAAGTAAGTCATAATGTTTAGTTTTTGTCCCGCCGAATTTGCGTTCGGCGGGATTTTTTTGTATATTAGAAGAAAGCAATAAACATTATGAGTAATTTATCAGAATCACAAGCAAATGTAGAATGGACAAAGTTCTACACAAAATTTGAGGAGTTAGGCCTTACCAATTTCTACGATATGGATAGGCTTAGAGAAGAAGTTGTTTCAGCACCTTGTACAACAAATGAAGATAGCGGAACCGCTTACAAGGGGGCCCTTCTAATGCACATCATTATGACTATGGGCTTGTCACAGCGTATCGCTAAAATGATTTCAGGTACATTCCAAATTGATGAGAACAGCCTTATGAAAGTCTGTGCCCTAATGCACCTTTCAAAGAGAAATATGTTCGAGGAAGTAACCGACGAGTGGAGTATCAAGCGTGGTTATCCATTCAAGTTCAAGGAACTTGGCGGCGTTATGACTACAGGAGAAAGAAGTATTCTTGAGGCTATGAATAACGGAGTTAAGTTTACTCCCGAAGAATTTGAGGCTATGCGTGCTATGGATAACGACGATTCTTCGAAAAAGCCGTTCCAAGGAATTATGTCAACTGTCATTAGGCAAGCGAACGAACTTGCATATGCAATTGAAAAAGAAAGATATAAGAAAATAAAGAATCAGCAATGAAGGTAAAGATTGTAAACACATCACCATATCCAACTCCTGAGTATAAGACAGAAGGTAGTGCAGGAATGGATTTGTATGCGAACACTGTTTTTGAAACAACAATAGCGCCACTGCAAAGGGTTTTAGTTCCGACAGGCATTTATATAGAACTACCTAAAGGATATGAGGCACAAGTAAGACCGAGAAGCGGACTTGCAGCGAAAAATGGTGTTACGGTTCTCAACACGCCTGGCACGATTGATTCAGATTATAGGGGTGAAATCAAGGTTATCCTTGTAAACCTTTCAAAGGAGGATTTTGTTTTGAAGCCAGGAGAGAGAATTGCCCAAATGGTAGTTGCCAAACACGAGAGGGTTGAATGGGAGGAAGTTAAAGTCCTTGAAGCAACAGAGCGTGGTGAAGGCGGTTTTGGAAGCACAGGTAAAAATTAAGGGAATTACAATGAAGAAGATAAAAGTTGTATTGGATAAAGGTGTATATTCTATAAAACCAAATGACGGTGGCAAAGATATGGTTGTGTTTGAATGTGAAACAAGAAAAGAATGGACAGATTATTTAACAAGCCTACCAAACCCGCCAAAATATATTGTCGTAAGTACATTGGTTCAAAATCTTTAACAATAATTTCCAATATAAAAGCGAGGCGTTAAGCCCCGCTTTTTTTATTTTCTCTTTTCATTTGCTTTTGCGAACGCCGCAACAGACCTACCAATATAATCTTTACTTTTCTTTGAGTGTTCGGCTTCCTCTTCGCTATTCATTGCCACATCAGCCTTTTTCTTTTCTTCGTAAGATTGTTTTTTCCTTTTTTCGCCTAATCTTTCAAGATTTCTTCTACCCCAACCTGTTTCACCAAGTTCGTTAACGACTTCGTTAATCGCTTTTTGAACAGCCTCTTCAACGGCACTATCCATTCCGTAGTTTCCACCATTGTTTTGCTGTACAGAATTCCTAGCATCGGGGTTTGGTCTTTGTTCTCCGTTATTATCGCCTGTTTGTGTTTGGCCTCTACCAACTGCTAACATTTGCTGAACATATTCAGGGGTAATACCCTTGAAACCCTTTTGTGTCATTATCTGAGCGATTTCATTAGCGTCTTTACCAGTTTTCTCTACCGCTTTAGCGTATCTAATAGCATTAAATTTCCAATTTCCAAATTTATCTGTTCCCCTTACTTGCAATAGAGCCTGTTTTTCAGAGTCGTCCAATCTATCCCAAACGCTATCATCTGCGCTCTGTAACCTAACTTTATCCCTCGCTATATTATAGGCTTCTTTCCACCTATTTTGCATTCTGTTTTTTGTTTGGTCGTACCATCCTTTTACACTTTCTGCTGTTCCAACTGGGTCT
>JAEEGF012243029.1_pt1 | contig 57497 bp, 55 predicted proteins | sample 9134171 | NCBI WGS metagenome assembly JAEEGF01 (sample SAMN16246542, study PRJNA631951) | gut metagenome | biome: gut microbiome; feature: rumen; material: AP-attached | host: Bos | place: Iran: Karaj | collected 2018-10 | reverse complement strand
CCCGTCAGCGCGCTCGTTACCGCGGTAAGCAGCGAGATACCCGCAGACGGACCGTCCTTGGGCACGGCGCCCTCGGGCACGTGGATATGGATATCGGTGTTCTTCATGAAGTCGGCGGGGATACCCAGCTTATCCGCGTGCGCCCTGATGCAGGTGATGGCGGCCTTCGCGCTCTCCTGCATGACGTCGCCGAGCTTGCCTGTAAGCTGTATTTGACCGCTGCCTGGCAGGGCTTCGGCCTCTATCTGCATGGTGGAGCCGCCGACGGAAGTCCACGCGAGCCCGTTTACGAGCCCGACCGCGGGATCCTTTTCGATCTCGTCGTCAAGATACTTCGGCACGCCCAGGTACTCCTGAAGCTTCGCCTTTGTCATTCTTATGCGTTTTGCCCCGGAAGCGAGATCGCACGCCGCCTTGCGGCAGATGGAGGCGATGCACCTTTCAAGCTGGCGCACGCCGGCTTCCCGCGTGTAGCCGGAGATGACGTCCGCGACTATGGGCGCCGGGATGGACAGCATGGACTTGTTCAGTCCGTGCTTCTCAAGCTGCTTCGGGATAAGGTGGCGCATGGCGATCTCGACCTTTTCGGTGGCGAGGTAGCTCGGCACCTCGATTATCTCCATACGGTCGCGAAGCGGCTCGGGGATATCGTACAGACTGTTTGCGGTCGTGATGAACATTACCTTCGAGAGGTCGTAAGGCATCTCGAGGAAATGATCGCGGAAGGCGAAATTCTGCGCGCTGTCGAGCACCTCGAGCATAGCGGCGGCGGGATCTCCCTGATAGTCCTTCGCAAGCTTGTCTATCTCGTCGAACAGCAGCACGGGATTGACCGTACCCGCTGTACGCATAGCGGCGATTATCCTGCCGGGCATTGCGCCGATATACGTGCGCCTGTGACCGCGGATCTCAGCCTCGTCCTTTATGCCGCCAAGGCTCATGCGGACGAATTTCCTGCCGAGCGCCTCGGCGATGGAGGAGGAGATGGAGGTCTTGCCCACGCCGGGAGGACCGACGAAGCAGATTATCTGCCCGTTGACCTTGCCGGTCAGCTGCGCGACCGCAAGATGCTCGATTATCCTTTCCTTTACCTTTTCAAGCCCGTAATGATCCCTGTCGAGCACGGCGCGCGCGTTTTTTACGTCAAGGTTGTCGCTGCTCGTCTCAGAAAAGGGGAGAGCGAGCACGCACTCGATGAACGAGCGCATGGAAGGCATCTCGTGAGAGCCCGCGGGCAATGTCGAAAAACGCTCTATTTCCCGGGAAATACGCTCGCGCACTTCGTCGGGGAGCTGCTTCTTTTTCAGCTTCTCGCGGAATTCGTCCGCCTCGGTCTGCTCGCTTTCGCCAAGCTCGGTGCGGATGGCCTTTATCTGTTCCCTCAGGAAATATTCCTTCTGGTTCTTGTCGATGGCTTTCCTAACGTCGTCCTCGATCTTGCGGGAGAGCTTCGCAAACTCCTCCTCGCGCGACATTACGGTGAGCAGATCGAGACAGCGCGCCGACTGGTCCTCCTTCTCGATGAAGGTCTGCCGGTCCTCGCACCGCTGCATGACTATGTTGGCTACGCTGTACGTATAACGGATATCGTCGGGTATGGTCTCTACGGAATCGACGACGGTTTTTATGGGAGCCTTTCCGTTGCCGTATGAAAAATCCCTGAATTTCTGGGATATCATCTGCCTTAGATTCGAAGCCTCCTCAAAGGGGCAGGGGTAGTCGCCGAGCTCGGTATAGCAGGCGCGGGCATAGGGGGACTCCTGCACGTATTCGCCAATGCGGGCGCGCGAAACGCCCTCCGCAAAAACACGCGTATTTCCCTCGGGGAGCTTGATTATCTTGGTAATACGGCAGATGCAGCCGTAGTCAAACAGATCCCTGCGGGTTATCTCCGCCGCGCGGGGGTCGCGCTGACAAACGATCAATATCCTGCTGTCCGAATTGACGGCCGCTTCGACGGCGGCAACGTTCGCGGCTCTTCCGAGATCGAAGCTCAAAACCACGTAGGGCATCGCAACGATGCTCCTGAGCGGTACGACGGGCAGACTGTCGCTATAAAACTCGTTCAAAGTCAAACTGTTCTCCTTTCGTCAAACTGCCTTTTAGGTGGATTATACAGGATTCTTGTCGAATTATCAATATTTTTAGAATGAACAATATTTGCCTGGAGAGCGGCAAAACGGATATGTGTGCAAAATATGGGAAATATTTAACTTATATATTTTATTGCCGGGAAGTTTTGTGGTATAATACTATGAATTACAATACTGATACTATGCCCTTTTGCGCTTAAACGCAAGGCGGGTCATACCGAAACGGAGGATAAGATGGCTACAAGGAAGATACAGACGGGCGACGCAGCTTGTCTTTACAAGGTCGCAAAACCCGTAAAAGAATTCAATGAAAAGCTTTGGCAGCTGCTCGACGACATGGCCGAGACCATGTACGAGGCGGACGGCTGCGGTCTTGCCGGTCCGCAGGTCGGCATACTTCGCCGCGTCGTCGTGATCGACTGCAGCGAGGATCGCGAGCAGCTTATCGAGGCGATCAATCCCGAAATAATAGAGACCTCCGGCGAGCAGGGCGGCATGGAAGGCTGTCTCTCCTTCCCGGACGAGCAGGGCTACGTAATAAGGCCGAACGTCGCAGTGATGCGCGCATTCGACAGAAACGGCAAGGAGTTCACGATCCGCGGCGAGGGTCTGCTCGCCCGCGCCATGCTGCACGAGTGCGATCATCTCGACGGCAAGGTCTATAAGCGGCTCGTCATACCCACGCCGGAGGATTATAAAGAGGATCAGGAATAAGATGAGGACAGCTTTTCTGGGCACGCCCGAATTTGCCCTGCCGTCGCTTAAAATGCTGTATGAGGCAGGTCATGAAATAGCGGTATTCACTCAGCCCGACCGCCCGCGCGACCGCGGCCACGGCATTGCCATGCCCCCGGTAAAGACGCTCGCGCTCGAGCTCGGGCTTCCCGTTTATCAATTCGAGAGGATACGCGCAGAGGAAGGCGTCGCCGCGTTAAGGGAGTTTGCTCCGGAGCTTATGGTCACCGCCGCCTTCGGGCAGATCCTTTCGGCTGATAATCTCTCCATACCCGAATTCGGCTGCATCAACGTTCACGGGAGCCTGCTTCCCAGATACCGCGGCGCCGCGCCCATACAGTGGGCGGTCGTAAACGGCGAAGAGGTCACGGGCGTCACAACCATGATGACCGAGCTCGGGCTCGATTCGGGCGACATACTCATGAAGCGCGAGACCGTGATCGGCGAGGACGAGACTGCGGGCGAGCTGTATGACAGGCTCTCCGTGATCGGCGCCGAGCTGCTTCACGATACCGTTTCCGCGCTAATTGACGGCACGCTCGAGAGGACGCCCCAGAACGAGGAGGAAGCCACGCGCTGCGGAATGATCAAAAAGGAAATGGCGCGTATCGACTTTTCAGCTCCCGAAAAAAAGGTGCACGATCTCGTAAGGGGCATGAATCCCGCGCCGGTCGCGTTCACTTTGATGGACGGGCAGCCGGTAAAGATCTATAAGACTCAAAGGCATCCCGAGCTTAAGGGTGCGTTCGGGCTGTACGGCGAATGCGTTGTCGCCGACGGCAAGCGCGGCTTGTTCGTGCAGTGTGCAGACGGGCTTATCGAGATAAGGGAGCTTCAGTTCGCCGGCGGAAAGAGGATGGACGCCAAAGCGGTCCTCAACGGCAAAAAGCTCCTCGGCAAAGTCCTCGGCTTATGACGGGCAGGCGCGCGGCATACAACATACTCCGGCGCGTAACGCAGGAGGGCGCATACGCAAATCTTGCCGTCAAGGAGGAATTTGACCGTTCGGACGATCGCCCGACGGATATCGGACGAACGACCGCTTTGGTCTATACCGTGCTCGAGCATATGAGCTGGTGCGATTTTATTATCGGCAGCTACGCGAAGGGCAGGGTGCATTCGTCCGTAAGGACGGTGCTTCGCATTGCGCTGACGGAGATATTCTTCATGGATACTCCCGATCACGCAGCGTGCGATTCGGCGGCGAAGCTCACTGCCGAGATAGGCAAATCCGGCGTAAAGGGCTTCGTTAACGGAGTGCTTCGCTCCGTCATAAGGGACCGGGACGCGGGCAAGCTTCCGCCGCTCCCTTCGGATCCCGTCGACAGGCTGTGCATAATCAGCGGGTTTCCCACTTTCATAGTTGAGGAATACGTCGGCGAGTACGGCGCGGCAAGGGCGGAGAGTCTGCTTCTAGCCAAAACGGAAGGCGTAACGCTTCGGGCGGTATTCCCGAAAACCTCAGACGCGGTCAGGGCTCATTTCGAGTCCATCGGCATACCTTGCGAAATCAGCCGCATAGTTCCTGATGCGGTCAGGATCAAGGGCGTGAACGGCGATATCACGGAGGACGAGCTTTTCAAAAGCGGAGAAATGACCGTCCAGTCCGAAAGCGCGATGCTCGCCTGCCGCTGTTTGGATCCTAAGCCCGGCATGAGCGTGCTCGACGCATGTGCCGCGCCGGGCGGCAAAACGGCGTACATTGCCGATCTTATGGAAAGGAACGGCTCAGTCACGGCGTGGGATATCCATTCGCACCGTGTGGAGCTGATAGAAAAAACGCTTTCGAGGATGGGCGTTTCGGGCGTCTGCGCCTCCATGCGCGACGCTTCGGAATACGCCCCCGCATTCGATTCGTGTTTCGACGCGGTGCTTTGCGACGTGCCCTGCTCCGGCTTGGGCGGCGGCTCCGGTCCAGACGCAAGGTACAGAAGGACGCTCGAGGGCGTGATAGAGCTCGCCAAGCTCCAGTCGAAAATACTTGAGACCTGTTCGCGTTACGTCAAACCGGGCGGGACGCTCGTCTATTCAACCTGCACTCTTTCGGCACGCGAGGACGAGGACGTCGTAAACGGCTTCCTTGCCGGGCATAAAGGTTTCGCGCCGGCGCCCGTCACGGGTTCCGTTTCCGAAGCCATTACGGAAAGGGGAAGGACGGGCATGCTCAGGATATTCCCCGATACCGACGGGGCGGAAGGCTTTTTTATCGCAAAGCTCATAAGGAATAATTAAATGGAAAAAGAACTTGCATCGATGGATACGGAGGAGCTTGCCGCTCTCGTGAACGAGCTCGGCGAGCCGAAATTCCGCGCCAAGCAGATCCTCTCATGGACGCGGCGCGGCATTCGTCCTGCCGAAATGAGCAACATACCCGCGTCTCTGCGCGCAAAGCTCGGGACGATCCCCTTCGGCGGGGCGACGATCATCGAAACGCGCCGCTCAAGGAAGGACGATACCGTCAAGTTCCTTTACGAGCTTGACGACGGCAATATCGTAGAGGGCGTTCTTATGAGCTATTCGTACGGCAAAACGCTCTGCATATCGAGCCAGGTCGGCTGCCGCATGGGCTGTGCGTTCTGCGCTTCAACGCTCAACGGCAAGGTACGCGATCTCACCGCGGGGGAGATGCTGTCGGAGGTCACCGCCGTCGAAAAGCTGATCCCCACGGACGAGGGCAGGAAGCGTACGGTCACAAACATCGTTATGATGGGCTGCGGAGAGCCGCTCGATAATTATGATAATACGGTAAGGTTTTTGAAGAGGGCGACTGCGGAGGACGGACTCGGCATCAGCCCGAGGAACATATCGCTGTCGACCTGCGGGCTCGTGCCGAGGATACTTTCTCTGCCGGATGACGCTCCGCATGTAACGCTGTGCATCTCACTGCACGCGCCGAACGACGAAATGCGCCGCCGCACGATGCCGATAGCCAACGCCTACTCGCTTTCGGAGCTCATACCCGCGGCAAAACACTATGCGGACGTGACGGGAAGGCGCGTCATATTCGAATATGCGCTGATAGAGGGGGAGAATTCTTCGGACGACAACGCGCGCGAGCTTGCGAAGCTGCTTCGCGGCATCAACTGCCACGTGAATCTGATCCCGCTCAACAGCGTAAAGGAGCGCAGCCTTAACGGAGTTTCAAGGGGGAGAGCGGCCGAATTCGCCGCGCTGCTCGAAAGGCTGCATATCTCGGCGACAGTCAGGCGCGAGCTCGGCACGGATATCGACGGCGCCTGCGGGCAGCTGAGGAACAAGCACATTGCTTCCCGGGAGGAGGAAGGGAAATGATCTACGCATACCGGTCTGAAACGGGCAAAAGAAAGAAGAACGAGGATTCGTTTTACATACCGGGCGAGGGCGAAATACCCGTCGTCATAGTAGCCGACGGAATGGGCGGTCACGTTGCGGGCGAAGTCGCCAGCAGCAAGGCGATAGAAAGGATCGTCGATTATATCGAAGGAGCTCCCGGCGGGGCGAGCAGCATAACCCTGCTTCGTCAGGCTATGAACGACGCCAACCGCGCCGTATTCGATCTTGCCATGACGGACGACCGTTATACCGGCATGGGCACGACAGTCGTCATGGCGCTCCTCGAGCCGGATAAATACACTGTCGCCAATATCGGCGACAGCCGGCTGTATCATTTCGACGGGCGAAAGCTGAGACGCGTAACGAAGGATCATACCTACGTGCAGGAGCTCGTTTCGGCCGGTCTGATCACCGAGGACCAGGCAAGGACGCATCCTCAGCGCAATCTCGTAACAAGGGCTGTCGGCACTTCGCGCTTTGAAAAGGCGGACGCCGGCGTAAAAAGCTGGAAAAAGGGGGATATCCTCCTTCTGTGCTCGGACGGGCTTTGCGGCTCCGTCACGGAGAACGAGATGGAGATGATACTCCGCACGACGGGCGATCTGCTCGCCTGCTGCGATAAGCTTGCCGGGCTTGCTCTCGACAACGGATCCACCGACAATATCACCGTCGTCCTGGCGGAGAATACGGAGGGTGCCGCAAATGATCGGTAAGCTCCTTAACGGCAGATACAAGATAATGGAAAAGGTGGGCAGCGGCGGAATGGCCGACGTCTACAAGGGCATGGACATATACGAGAGCAAGGTCGTCGCCGTAAAGGTGCTAAAGACCGAGTACTCGAGCGATCCGCAGTATCTTCGCCGCCTCAACAGGGAGGCGCAGGCGATGGTCTCGCTCAAGAACGAGCACGTCGTATCGCTTCTCGATATGGGCAGCGAAGGGGATATCCATTATCTCATACTCGAATACGTGGACGGCGTTACTCTGCGCGAATACATGGATCAGAACGGCGCTCTTGCCCCGGGCGACGCGGTCGACATCATCTGCGACGTTCTCGACGGACTCTCCTACGCGCATAAGAAGGGGCTCATCCACAGGGACGTTAAACCCCAGAACATAATGATGACCGAGGACGGCGGCATTAAGCTCGCGGACTTCGGCATAGCCAAATTCGCCGGCAAAGCCACCAAGACGTATGACGGCAAGGAAGCGGTCGGTTCAGTTTACTACATATCGCCGGAGCAGGCAAAGGGCGAAGAAGTCGATATGCAGACGGACATCTACTCCGTCGGCGTAATGCTTTACGAGATGCTCCTCGGCAAGCCCCCGTTCACGGGCGAAAACGCCGTTCAGGTCGCGCTGAAGCACGTAAACGAGGATATCGTTCCGCTTCATGAGGCGAACGACCGGATACCGATATCGCTGAGCGACGTGGTCGAAAGGGCGACCGACAAGGATCGCTCCATCCGTTATTCCGATGCGGAGGACATGAAGAGGGACCTTAAGCACGCGCTCAAGAATCCGCTTTCGAGATTTGCGAGGATCAACCGCAGGAAGGAGTTGTCAAATCCCGCCGGCGGAAAGAAAAACAAGCTGAAAGAGCATCTGCCGCTGATAGCCATAATAGGCTGCGTTGTCGGCATTATAGGAGTATTCCTCGCCATGTTCCTCATCTCGCAGGGAAAGGGGAACGCCGGTAAGGACAGCGTGCCGAAGCTGCTTGGACTTACGGAGGATAAAGCCAACGAATACGCTCAAAACCGCGGGTACGGTATTAAGATAGTCGGATACGAAGCTTCGGATGAGTACGAAGCAGGTACTGTATGCGAACAGGAACCCGCCGCGAAGACAAAGGCAAAGCCCGGGACGGTCGTTTCGGTAACGATCAGCCTCGGGATGGAGACCGTCGCCGTGCCCGATCTTTTTGGAAAGACCGTGGACGAGGCAAAATCCGTGCTTGCCGAAAGAGGGCTTGTGCTTGACAGCGTTATCGATTACGAGGCGGGACCTCAGCTTGTCGGTACCGTGATCAAACAGTCCCCCGATCCTGGCGAGACGGTGATGACGGGCGATATGGTTAAGATTACCGTATGCAAGGAACCGATCGTTGAGACCATAAGGATGCCCGGGCTGTCCGGAATGAAAGCGGAGGACGCAGTCGGGACGCTCCTTGATATGGGCATCAACAACTACAGGATATTCATAACGGATAATTCCACGGCTTACGGCGAGCACCCCGATGGTACGGTCGTCGATCAGAACCCGAGTGAGGGTATGGATATCATCTATAATGCCATACTTGCGGAGATCTACGTATTCAGGCACGATCCCGGCGAGTACAGGGCGGAGTTCTCTGAAAACCTTACGTTGAGCAGCGCATCGAACGACGTTGTCGTTACCGTCGTTACCGATCTGGGGGAGATCGTCCTGTTCAGACAGGAGTACGGCAGCGGAACGGTTTCGGTGCCGTTCACCGGCCGCTATTGGGAGAAGGGCACGTTCACCTGCATCATTTACGTCAACGGCATGGTTTACACGAGCATTACCCGCAATTTCGAATAACGGAGGGCTTATTTGGATACCGAATCGGGAAGGATCATAAAGGGAGTCGGCGGCTTTTATACCGTGCTCACAGAGGGGAACAAAACGTACGTCTGCAAGGCGAGGGGGCTTTTCAGAAAGAACGGAGAGACGCCTCTTCCCGGCGATAACGTGACTTTCACCGTCGATAAAAAGGCGGAGGGCTATATCCAAAGCATACTGCCGAGGAAGAACGAGCTCCTGCGCCCGGCGCTCGCGAACGTAGATACGCTGCTGATCGTCGTTGCGGCGACGGAGCCGCTCCCCGATCTCGAGCTTTGCGATAAGCTCCTGATCTACTGCAAAAAGCAGGGCGTCCGTCCCGTGATCGTGATCAACAAATGCGACGGGGGAGAAAGCGGCGCTTCCGGCGCGATAGCGGAGCAGTACCGCGGCGCCGTCGACGACATCGTATCCGTTTCGGCGGAGACGGGCTATGGCATGGATGCGCTGAGGGCGCTCCTCTCGGACAGCACGACGGCGTTTGCCGGTCAGTCCGCAGTCGGCAAATCGTCGCTCATTAACAGGCTGCTCGGGCTCGATCTCAAAACGGGAGGTCTCTCGGCAAAGACCGAGCGCGGAAGGCATACCACCCGCCACGCGGAGCTTATCAGGATACCCGGAGGCGGGCTGATAGCGGATACGCCGGGCTTCAGCCTGCTTGAATCCGTTCCGCTCGAGCCCGAGGATATACCGGGTATGTACCGGGAGTTTGAGGAGTATATGGGTATGTGCCGATTCATAGGCTGCATGCATATCTCCGAGCCGGACTGCGCGGTAAAGCAGGCCGTTGCAGAAGGCGCGGTCAATAAGGAACGGTATCAAAGATACGTCAAAATAGCAAACGAAGCAATAGAGATGAGGAGGCATAAATATGACTGACAGGGTTATGGTCGCACCGAGCATTCTTTCGGCGGATTTCACGCGGCTTGGCGAAGAGGTCGCCGCGCTTAAAGGATTGGGCGCCGATTACGTGCATCTTGATGTTATGGACGGGAATTTCGTCCCGAACATCACGTTCGGAGCTCCCATGTGTAAGGCGCTGAGACCGACGACGGATCTCGTTTTCGACGCGCACCTTATGGTCGCCGAGCCCGCTAAATGGGTCAAGGATTTCGTTGACGCCGGCGCGGATATCATCACCATCCACCGCGAGGCGGATATCCACGCGCACCGCACTCTGCAGCTCATCAGGTCTTACGGCAAAAAGGCGGGTATCGCGCTCAATCCGTCGACTCATCCCAACGCCGTGGAATACCTGCTCGACAGCGTCGATATGGTGCTCGTAATGAGCGTCAATCCGGGCTTTGGCGGGCAGAAGTTCATCGACTCCTCGCTTAAAAAAATAGAAGCGATCAGGAACATGGCTCTCTCCCGCGGGCTCGATATTGATATCGAGGTCGACGGCGGAGTCAATGAAAAGACCGCCGCGCTCTGCCGCGCCGCCGGAGCGAACGTGCTCGTCGCGGGCAACGCCGTATTCAAGGCGGAGGACAGGCAGAAAATGATCAGCATGATAAGGGGCAACTGATGGCAAGGAAAAAACAGGACAAGGATCAGATCGATTTCAGCGAGATCAGGGAGAATTACAGCGTCGTCAGCATGGACGACGTGATGCATAACGCCATGCTCCCTTATGCGGAGCACGTCATTCTCGAAAGGGCGCTCCCGAGGGTCGAGGACGGCTTGAAGCCCGTTCAGCGAAGGATAATCTATACTATGCTGGAGCTCGGCAACACGCCGGACAAGCCGTACAGGAAGTCGGCGCGTATCGTCGGCGACTGCCTCGGTAAATTCCATCCCCACGGCGACAGCTCGGTCTACGACGCGATGGTACGTATGGCGCAGGACTTCAATATGCGCCTTCCCCTCGTGGACGGTCAGGGCAATTTCGGCTCGATCGACGGCGATTCTGCCGCCGCTATGCGTTATACCGAGGTCAGGATGGCTCCCGCCGCGATGGATATGGTGCGCGATATCGAGAAGGATACCGTCAAGTTCTGTCTTAACTTCTCCGATACCCTCAAGGAACCGGAGATGCTTCCCGGCAGATTCCCGAACCTCCTTATAAACGGCGCGAACGGTATCGCCGTCGGTCTTACCACGTCGATCCCCACGCATAACCCCAAGGAAGCGATCGATGCCGTTATAGCGAGGATCAAGGATCCCAGGATCTCGCTAGACGATATCATGAAGATAATGCCTTGCCCCGATTTTCCGACGGGCGGCTATATCATAAAGTCCGACGAGATAAGGAACGCCTACGCAACCGGGCGAGGCAAGCTCATCAACCGGGCGAAAACGCATATCGAGACCCTCAAGAACGGCAAAAAGCTGATCGTCGTCACGGAGTTTCCCTATCAGGTCAACAAGGCGAGGACGCTGGTCAGCATACGCGAGCTTGTCGATGCGAAAAAGACCGTTTTTGCCTGCGTTAACGACATAAGGGACGAGTCGGACAGGCACGGCATCCGCGCCGTCATAGAGCTCAAGAAGGACGCCGATGAGGATAAGATACTCCGCGCGCTCTTCAAATACTCCGATCTCCAAAGGACCTTCGGCGTTATCATGGTCGCGATAGCGGAGGGCAAGCCCAAGCAGCTCTCGCTCCTTGAGCTGATCGATCACTATATCCGTTATCAGGAGGACGTCGTCACCAAGCGATGCAGGCACGATCTCGACGCCGCGGAGCACAGGGCGCATATCCTCGACGGTCTCATGATCGCGCTCCTCAATATAGACGAGGTGATCGCGCTGATCCGTGCCTCCAAGTCGCCCAAGATCGCAAAACAGGGCTTGATGGAAAGGTTCGATCTCACCGCGGTGCAGGCGGACGCGATACTCGATTTGAGGCTCCAGCGCCTGACCAATCTCGAACAGATCGCCATCGAGCGCGAGCATTCCGATCTCCAGAAACAGATCGCGAATTTGAAGGGACTTCTCGCCTCCAAAAAGAAGCTCGACAAGCTCATAATCGACGAGCTTACCGAAATATCTGAGAAATATGCCGACCCGAGACGCACGACGCTGATCTCCGACGACGGGGCGGAGGAGCCGGTGGAGGAAAATACCGCTGCCGACGAACCGACCGCGGTGCTCGTGCTTCCCGAGAACAAGGTCAGAAGGGTGCAGCTTAAGCTCCTGTCCGACGAGCTTATCGCGGCGGACGGCGCCAAAGAGGTGTTCAAGACCATGACGAGCTCCACCTTGAGGATGATCACCGATCAGGGCTTCATGCTGTCGCTGCCCGTTTCGGAGATACCGGAGACCAAGCCCAACGCAAAGCCCACCAACATCACGTCGCTCATACATATCGAGAACGGCGAAAACGTTATCGGCGCGTTCACGGACGGCGAAAAGGCGGGCAGGTACATATTCTACACCGCTAACGGCATGGTAAAATCCACAGCGGCGGAGGAGTTCATCACAAGGACGAGGCGCGTCGCGGCGATCAACTTAAAGGACGACAAGCTTATCGGTTATGAGTACGTTCTCGACGAGACCGATCTTGGAATACTGCTCATGACCGCAAAAGGCATGGGGATAAGATTCGATATCGCCTCCGTGCCCGTGACAGGCAGGCAGACCGGCGGTGTACACGGCATGAAGCTCGATGAAGGCGACCGCGTGATCTACGGCCATACCGTTAACGAGGAGGGCGAGATACTCACCGTTTCCGATCGCGGTTATATGAAGCGCAGCTTCGTGTTCGACCACGATCTGCAGGGCAGGAACGGCAGGGGGGCCATATCGTTCGGCTTTAAGAAAAACGGCTCCAACGGCACGCAGCTCGTCTCCGTGCTCCACGTGACCGAGCCGAGGGATATCCTCGTAAAGCAGCTCCACGGGACCGAAACGAAGATCAATTCGGAGGAAGTCCGTATCGAATCGCGCAACGGCAAGGGTCAGCCGATGGTCACGGTAATACTCGACGACGTGGTGACAAGCGCCGAATAATATACTTTCAAAAATGCTTTACAAATCGGATTTGCTGTCGTATAATAGCAAAGCAGTTTGAAAAAGCATTCGGGGCTTTAGCGAAGTTGGCTATCGCGCTACACTGGCAGTGTAGAGATCACCGGTTCGAATCCGGTAAGCTCCACCAAATAAAACAGCACACCAAAAGGTGTGCTGTTTTATTTGGTAAAGAAGAAGGTGATTTGAACCGCGAATTTGCGTAAGCAAATTCTCAGCGCAACGGAAACCAAGCAACAAAGACGTCAGATATTCGTTGCGAGGGTTCAGAATCCGGTAAGCTCAATTCTCTCCACTCATCCTCGCGAAACCTGCAAAGCAAATCCTCACATTGCTTCGCAACGCTTGACTCTCCGATTCTTTTCGGATATGATTATTTTAACTTTTATTATGTAATCGAGGTCAAAGATGGAATATAAGGTTGATGATAAACAACTTAATGCATCGGTTTTTCTGTCGTTCGTGAATCAAATCTGGCCCGGCAGCTATGATGCTGAACGGACGCAGAACGCTTTGTCCAAAACGCTGAACATAACGGCTTATGACGGCTCAAAGCTTGTAGGATGCCTGCGTGTCCTTTCGGACGGTTATTATTTCGGAACGATCACAGAATTGCTTGTTCTTCCGGAATACCGAAATCAAGGCGTTGGAAGCTGTCTTCTTCAATTGGCAAAAGCCAATACGCCGACCATGTTGTACTTCGGTTCTCAACCCGGAGTTGAAGGTTTCTATGAGAAGAACGGCTGCAGGAAAGGCATGCAGTCTTATACGATAGATAAGAAAAGGCAATAAACAAATCGAAGTATGCAAGGGAGAACCCTTTATGAATCGGGAAATGAGATACAGAATCGAAGATCTTAAAGAGAAGGACACCGAACGTAACTTTTCCCGCCCGTTTAGCGTCTTTATAAGTGAAGGAAGGAGGTCCGATATGAAAAAAGCATTCGCAGTTTTATTCTCTCTTTTGCTGATCGCCCTTGCCGGGTGTTCCTCCGACGTGCTTAAAAAACCCGAGACCGATCTTGAGTTCTGGATCGCCGAGAACGTCGACGGCGTCGATTTTTCCGGGTATGAGCCCAAATACGGTATTATGGGCGGGCGTGAGTATTACGGCAAAGGCTATGTTCCCACGGTCAATGAGGACGGTATGCAGACCGATCCCGATAAGTGCGTTATCTATACCGTGACGGCATATCCCGATTATTCGAGCGGCAGTTCGCATATAACCCGCATCATGATCACCGATCCCGCTGTCAGCGTTTACGGGCTCAGCGCCGATTCGCCGCGTGATGAGATCGAGTCCGTTATGAAAAAGAACGGCTTTAGCACAAAGGATATGGGCAGCTCCGCAGTGCTTGCTTTCGCAAAAGGCAAGTATTCCTTCTTGTTCTATGACGGAAAGATTGTGATAAGCGTCGAAGTGACCAACAAAGAGGGGATAGTGTTCTGAGCTTCCGGCGATCCCAAACCTCTGCCGTATAAAACGGGAGAGGTTTTTTGTTGCCAAGCGGGACGGGGTAAGATATAATTATTCAATAAAAGCCTTTGGAGGGAGCTATGAACAAGGAACATGCAGCCGAATTATTCGGGAGATACTGCCGTAAGCTGAGGATCACGCCCGCCTGGGACGTGAAGCTCGAATTCGTCGAGGACCCGGAGTGGAGGAAGACGGGCGATTTCAAGATCGACTGCGACGACAGAAAGGCGATCCTCCTTTTGAACGCCGCCGACCCCAAGCAGGAAAACGTCGAAGAGGTAATACTGCACGAGCTTATGCACATAAAGATGTACCCGCTCGATCAGGTGACGGAATCCCTTATTCAAAGCAGCTTCCCCGAGGAGTCGAAGGCAAGGGATTTTGCCTATACACAGTTTTTCAACGCGTTGGAGCAGACCGTGGAGGAGCTTACGAAGTGCTTCCTGTTTGAATTCGGCGAGGATCGGGAGCTCTCTTTCGGCAGATGCGGCGGGATGAAGTCGTTCAACGAGCTTTACGACGGACTTAACAATATCGAATGAGCGGATTTTTTTCTGAAACCCTTCCATTTACGGAAACTATATGCTATACTTTATAAGTTAAAGATTAGGGGGGGAATCACATGGCAAACAGCATGACCGGCTTTGGCAGAGCCAATGTTTTGAAGGACGGCAGGGAAATGACCGTCGAATTGAAAAGCGTCAATCACCGCTATCTCGATCTGGGCTTCAGGATGCCTCGTCACATCTCCTTCCTTGAGGATGAGATCAGGCGCGTGCTTACCGAAAAGCTTACGAGGGGCCATGTGGACGTGTTCGTCACCTACCGCAATACAAGGAACGACGCGAAGCAGGTCGTCGTCGATCCCGCTCTGCTCGAGGCATATCTCGCCGCCGCTGGCGAGTGCGCGGATAAATACGGTTTGAGGAACGACCTCTCCGTCGTAAACGCGCTGAGGTTTCCCGACGTTGTGGACGTTGTTGAGGCGGAGGAGGACCGCGACGCCGTTATAGCTTTGGCTGACGACGCGCTTATCGCCGCGTGCGACGAGCTGATCGGTATGCGCCGTATAGAGGGCGAAAGGCTCTCGGCGGATCTTCTTGCGAGGCTTGATTCCGTGCTTGCCATCAGGGCTGCGATCGCGGAACGTGCGCCCTTCGTCGTGCAGGATTACAGGGCGAGGCTGAACGAAAGGATAGCCGCCGTGCTTGCCGAGACCGAGGTCGATACCGCAAGGCTCGCCACGGAGGTCGCCCTTTTTGCCGACAGAGCGAATATAGACGAGGAGCTCGTCAGGCTCAAGATCCACGTCGCCGCCGCGAGGGAGCTCCTTGAAAACGGAGTTGCCGTCGGCCGCAAGATGGATTTCATCGTGCAGGAGATGAACCGCGAATTCAATACCATCGGCTCAAAGGCCAATGATAAGGAGATCACCGCGCTCGTGATCGAGGGCAAGGCGGAGATCGAAAAGATCAGAGAACAGGTGCAGAACCTTGAATAACATTTGGAGGCGGGCATGAAAAAGGGTATTCTGTTTATAATCTCGGGTCCTTCCGGCGTGGGCAAGGGCACCGTCGCGAAGGCGCTTCTTGAGGGCAGCGAAGGCAGCATGGTCTTCTCCGTTTCGGCGACCACAAGGGCGCCGAGACCCGGCGAGGAACACGGCAGGGAGTATTTCTTCCTTTCGGACGAGGAATTCAACGCTATGATAGAAGCAGGTGAGTTCCTTGAATACATGAACGTTTTCGGCCGCAATCATTACGGCACGCCCAGGAAATACGTCGAGGAGCAGATCGCCATGGGTCATGACGTGCTGCTTGATATCGACGTCAACGGCGCCATGAAGGTCAAAGAGAACTGCCCCGAGGCAGTCGCCGTAATGCTTGCTCCGCCCACCATGAAGGAGCTTCGCCGCAGGCTCGAAACAAGGGGCACGGAGGAACAGCCCGTTATCGAGCGCCGTCTTGCCGAAGCCAAATCGGAGCTTTCCCGTATGGGCGAGTACGATTACGTCGTCGTGAACGACGATCTGGAGCTTGCGATAGAGCAGTGCAGGCGCATCGTTGAGACGAGCAAGCTCACGCCCGGCTACTGCGCTGATTTTGTCAATGAACTCATCGAAGAAGATTTTTGATAAACAGTATTAGGAGGAATAACCACCATGATGAATCAACCCCCGGTAAACGAGATCGAAGTCAAGGCGGGCTGCCGCTATATGCTCGTTACCTCTGTCGCAAGGCGCGCCAGGCAGATCATGCTCTCCGGCGAGGATATCGGCAATGAGAAGCCGGTCTCCATCGCGGTAGAGGAGCTTAACGCAGGCAAGCTCGATATCCATTATCCCGACGAATACAGGAAGACTTCCGAGTATTGATCGACAGCTAACAGAACAGCGAGGTGAAAGGCTTGTTTGCAAAGCTTATCGTTGATATAGCGAACTCGAACGTAGACAGGCTCTTCACCTATTCCGTTCCCGAGGAACTCGACGTCCGAACAGGGCATCGGGTCCTTGTGCCTTTTGGGAGGTCCAACAAGCCCACCGAGGCGTTCGTTATCGAGCTTTGCGAGGAGTACGAAGCGGACTTTTCCGTCAAGAGCGTCATCCGCATGATGGAACCGTATCCCGCGCTTTTGCCCGAGCAGATAGAGCTTGCCGAATGGATCGCGCGCGCGTATCACTGCACGCTCTGCGATGCTTTAAGGCTCATGCTTCCCGCGCAGCTTCGCGGCTCAAGGGTAAAGGAAAAGACCGTCCGTACGGTCTCGATCGCGCCCGGCTCCGACTGCGGGCAGATAAAAGCCGGGATGCTCAAAAAGGACGGCACGCCGCGTTCTCCCAAGCAGACGGAGGTGTTCGAGCTTCTTGAAAAGGTCGGCGCGCCCATGTCGGTCGCGGACCTGAACGCTTACATCCCCGGCGCGGGGGCGGCGGTCGCCGCGCTATTGAAGAAGGGCGTCATAACCGAACACGGCTTCGTTACGTTCAGGAGCCCGTTTGCGGGCGCTCCCGAAAGGGACGTTCCGCCGGAGCTCACGCCCGATCAGAAGCGGGCTGTCGATTCGATCGAAAACGGCTCCGCAGGCGACGTGTTCCTGCTCCACGGCGTAACGGGCAGCGGCAAGACGGAGGTCTATCTCAACGCCATCCAAAAAGCTCTCGACGAGGGCGGCGGCGCGATAGTGCTCGTGCCGGAGATCTCGCTTACCCCCCAGACCACCGACAGGTTCAGGAGCCGCTTCGGCGATACGGTCGCCGTGATGCACAGCCATTTGAGCGTGGGCGAGCGCTATGACGAGTGGCGCAGGCTCCGCCTCGGGAAGGCGCGCGTCGTCGTCGGAGCGAGGAGCGCCGTATTCGCCCCCATCGAAAACCTGAAGCTCATCGTGATCGACGAGGAGCATGAGCCGACCTATAAAGCGGAGGGCACGCCGCCTTACTCCACCGATGAGGTCGCGATAAGGCGCGTCAGGCTCACGGGCGGCAAGCTCGTACTCGGCAGCGCAACGCCGCAGCTCATTTCATATCTTCGCGCCGAGAAGGGCGCGTACAAGCTCATTGAGCTTCCCGAAAGGATAAACGGCATCCCCATGCCGGAGGTGGAGACCGTCGATTTAAGGAGCGAATTCCTTTCCGGCAACAACAGCATATTCTCGAGGAAGCTCGCCGACGATCTAAAAAAATGCGTGGGATCGGGCGAGCAGGCGATACTGTTTCTGAACAGGCGCGGTTATTCCTCGCACGGGGAGTGCCGCGCGTGCGGCTTCGTTTTCACGTGTCCCCACTGCGACGTGGCGCTTACCTATCATAAATTCGACGATACTCTGCGCTGCCACTACTGCGGCTATTCGGCAAGGGTGCCGAAAAAGTGCCCCTCCTGCGGATCGGAGTACATCAAGTATTCCGGCGTGGGCACGCAGCAGGTGGAGGAGCAGCTTAAAAAACTCATCCCGAACGTCAGATGCCTTCGCATGGACACCGATACAACCGGCGGCAAGACGTCCCACAGGGATATCCTCGACGCGTTCGCGCGCGGGGACGCCGACGTGCTGATCGGTACGCAGATGGTCGCAAAGGGGCTCGATATCCCCGGCGTCACTCTCGTCGGCGTGGTCTACGCGGATGCATCGCTGTTCCATTCGGACTACCGAAGCGGGGAGAGGACCTTCCAGCTTTTGACCCAGGTCGCCGGCAGGGCGGGCAGGGCATTGAAGGGCGGCGAAAAGAAGAGGGGTCTCGTCGTCATACAGACCAACGCGCCCAATCACCGCGCCGTTCAGCTTGCGGCAAAGCACGATTACAAATCGTTCTATAAGCTTGAGATCGACGACAGGCTCCGCACGCTGTTCCCGCCGTTCTCGGTGTTCGTCCGCGCGCTCTTTGAGTCCGAAAACGAAAAACACGCAGCGGAAAATGCCGCCGCTTTCGCCGAAAAAGCGGGCGCTGCGCTTTCCGATGCGCTTAAGGAGAACGATAAGGAGATACTCTTTATCTCAAACGGTCCCGCACCGATAAAACGCCGCGAGAACGAGTATCGCTATTCCGTGATAATCAAGCTCGCCCGCACGAAGCATACTTCTTCCGCGATAAACGCGCTGTGGAAGCTCGCCGACGGCTTCAGGGTGGACGGCTTCCGCGGGATAGAGATAAACCCGAACGATATGCTGTGAAGCATCGTTATACGAAAGCTCCCCAAGGGCTGCTCCCGGGGAGCTTTTTATTTATCCGCATGAACGAACGAGCGGAAGATCCTTACTATGATATCGACCAATCCTGCCTTTTCGACGTTTGCCGAGGCGACCAGCGGCACCTCGCCGATCGTTTCGCCGGCTGAGTTTTTGATAAGGAGCGTTCCCAAAAGCGCTCCTTCCTCGACAGGAGCTTCGATAGCTTCGGGCAGGTCGGCATACGAAGTAAGCTTCGTATCGCCGACGGGCACGAGCGCAGAGACGGGCGCCGCAGTCCTTGCTTCAACGGAAGGAAGCATACCGCCCGATACGAGCACTGCTCCGACCGTTTCTCCCGCGGCGCCGAGCTCGACCCGCCTGTACGAACTGAACGCGTGATCGAGGAGCGCGGAAGCGAGCTTTGCTCTTGACGCGGCGGAGCGCATACCGGAAACGACGGCGAGAAACGCCGAATTCCCGCGCCTTGCGATGAACGCTCCGGCGTAATCGCTCGATCCGACGGACCCTGTCGCAAGCCCGTAACAGCCGGAATAATGCCTTACAAGCCGGTTTGGGTTTGTCAATTCCGTGACCGAGCCGTTTTCATGCGTGATGGAGTCAAGATAAACGGAAGAGTATTTAAGATACGCCTCGCTCTTTGCAAGCTCCATGCCGATGAGAGCAATATCCCTTGCGCTTATGGGGGAGCTTCCGCCCAAAGCATCCTCCGGAACGTAACCGACGCCGAGCCCCTTCAGCTCGCGGGAGATATCTTCAAGCGCGGCGGCTTCGTTTCCGAACACCGCCTCGATGAGCGTACATACGGCGTCGCCCGCGTTCAATATGACCGCCGCCTTCAAAACGTCGTCCGCAAGTATCCGCTCGTTTGCCGATAGGAATGCCGTCGCGCCGCGGATCTCCGCCGCTTTTTCGGAAACGGTAACGGCGGAATCGGGCGTTATCGCTCCCTCGTCGAATGCGCGGCATACCGCAAGCAGAGCGGGCAGACGCTTAAGCCCCGCGAATTCCACCGCCTCGTCGGCGTTTTTTTCAAATATGACTTGTCCGGAATATGCGTCGACGAGCAGCACTGAGCCCGCTTCGCCGACGCCCTCCGCCGGATCGGCAAAGACCGGCGAACATACCGCAAGAACAAAGCATGCCGTCATTACAACGACGAACAGCCTCTGCGAATCATTTACGATACCTTTTTTCATAATACCCTTTCCCGGCGTATTCTGCCGAATCCCGACCGGCTTCGATCGGACGCAAGCTGCATATAAAATATTTATTCGCCAATCGTCGAAATAATTATTATTTGTTGCCATAATGCCGTTTTTGTATTATACTAATATTATGAAAAAGTGTTGCCGAATACCCGGCGGAGGATCAATTGAAAATCTCTCAGCTAAACAGTATTTTGAAAAAGGTCGAAAAACCGACCCGCTATACCGGCGGGGAGCTTAACATGCGCGTTAAGGAGCTTACGCGTCCCGACGGGACGAAGCGCCATCGTTTCGCGCTCTGCTTTCCGGACGTTTACGAGATAGGCATGAGTCATCTGGGCTCGCGCATCATCTATAACGTGCTGAACGAGAGGGACGACACCTACTGCGAGCGCGCCTACGCTCCGTGGTTCGATATGGAGGCGGCGCTCCGCGAAAACGGGATCCCCATCTATTCGCTCGAAACGCACACTCCCCTCGGCGAATTCGACCTGATCGGCTTCTCGCTGCTATACGAGATGTGCTATACCAATATCCTCACGGTGCTCGATCTTGCGGGAATACCGTTTTTGAGCGCCGACAGGGGAGAGGAGCACCCGCTTATTATCGCGGGGGGTCCCTGCGTATGCAATCCCGAGCCTGTCGCCGATATCATGGACGCGCTCATATTCGGCGACGGCGAAGAGGTCATGAACGAGTTTATGGACGAGTATTCCTCCTGCGTCAAAGAGGGCGTCGACAGGCGCGGGACGCTTGAAAGGCTGTCCAAAATCAAGGGCGTGTACGTCCCCTCGTTCTATAACGCCGAATACGGCGGGGACGGCAATTTCAAATCGCTCGTAAAGCTCGAGCCCGCCGCGCCGGACTTTATTGAGAGACGAGTAGTGATGGATCTTGACAAGGCGGTCTATACGGGCAAGCTCGTCGTTCCTTACATGAGCATCGTTCACGACCGCGTCGCGCTCGAGATATTCCGCGGCTGCACAAGGGGCTGCCGCTTCTGTCAGGCGGGCTTCATCTATCGTCCCGTGCGCGAAAGGGAAATGGACACCGTGATAAAGCAGACGGACGATTCGCTCGACTGCACCGGTTATGACGAGATCTCGCTCTTCTCCCTTTCGAGCGGCGATTATTCGCATATACATGAGCTCGTGCCCATAATACTCGACAGGTACGAGAAGGACCGCGTCAGCGTTTCGCTTCCCTCCCTGCGTATCGACTCGTTCCTTAAGGACGATCTCGAGAAGATACAGAAGGTCAGGAAGACCGGCCTGACATTCGCACCGGAGGCGGGCACTCAGCGCCTGCGCGACGTTATCAACAAGGGCGTTACGGAGGAGGATCTTCTTCGCTCCGTGCACGACGCGTTCGAGGCGGGCTGGCACGGCGTAAAGCTCTATTTCATGATAGGGCTGCCCACCGAAACGGACGAGGACGTCCTCGGCATCGCGGAGCTTGCAAGGAAGGTCAGCCGCGAATTCTACTCCATGCCGAAGGAGCTGCGCGGCAAGGGCTTAAGGTGCACCGTCTCCGCATCCACCTTCGTGCCCAAGCCGTTCACGCCCTTCCAGTGGGAGCCGCAGATCCCCGTGTCGGAGGTGCTTCGCAGGCAGGCGCTATTAAGGAACGCGCTCAAGGGCATAAGGGGAGTGGAGTTCTCCTGCCATTTCTCCGAGACGAGCAGGCTCGAAGCGGCGTTTGCGCGCGGCGACAGGAGGCTCGCAAGCGTGCTTATAAAGGCATACGAATACGGCGCAAGGCTCGATTCGTGGGACGAGCATTTCAAAAAGGACGCATGGGAAAGGGCGTTCGGCGAAAACGGTCTTACCGTCGAGCAGTTCGCCAACCGCAGGATAGATTTGGACGAGCCGCTTGCGTGGCAGCATATGGACGCAGTGGTTTCACTCGATTATCTCAAACGCGAGCATGAGAAAGCTTACGCTGCACAGATAACCAAGGACTGCCGCAAGGGCTGCAACGGATGCTTTGGCGCAAGATGCTCCGAGTTTTGCGGAAAGAAGGTGGACTGAATGAGGCTGGCTGTTGTTTTTACAAAGGAAGCGCCGGTCAGGTTCGTTTCGCACCTCGATCTGTTAAGGCTGTTTCAAAGGGCTTTCCGCCGGGCGAAGCTGCCGCTCGCGTATTCGCAGGGCTTCAACCCGCACCCGCTCCTTTCCTTCGCGACGGCGCTTTCCGTGGGGTTTACAAGCCGCGGCGAATACCTCGACGTGACTTTGACCGAGGATATGACGCCCGATGCGTTCGTTGAGAAGACCGCTCCGTGGCTCCCGGAGGGAGTGAGGATAACGGAGGTATTCGATCTCGGGACTTCGCGAAAGAGCCTTACGTCTGCGATGCGCTCCGCCGAATACCGCGCGGCGGTCGAGTTTGCCGAGCCCGTAACGGAGGAGGAGCTCAATAAAGCGATAAGCGATCTCCTTTCCAACGAGATCGTGGTAATGAAAAAGACAAAGGGCGGCATAAAGCCCACGGATATAAGACCCATGGCGCTGGGATTCGAATTGATCGGTCTCGACGGCAGCACAGCCGTATTCCGCATCAGCGGAGTATTGAGCGCCGAGGGCGGATTGAACCCCGATATGCTGCTTACTGAGTATTATAAAAAGCTCGGCAAGGCGGGAATATCGGATATCGAGCGCGTGAGCATACGGCTCGACAGGGACGCGCTCATGGATTGAATGTCCTTTCGGACGGGGGGAGCTTAAATGAAAACGCGATTGAACGACAACGCGGAAAAAACCATACTTGTGGACGTGAATCCGTACAGGACCCGCGTGATGCTGCTCGAGAACGGCGTTCCGGTCGAGTTCTATATAGAGCGCCGCGACAGGGAAAGGCTCGTCGGCAATATCTACAAGGGCAGGGTGCAGAACGTGCTTCCGGGCATGTTTGCGGCGTTCGTCGATATAAAGGAGGATAAAAACGCCTTCCTCTACGCGGGCGACATTAAGCCCGACAGTTCTCTGCTCGGGGAAGATCAGATCGAGGAAAAGCTCACGCCATCCATGATATGCGATATCATCCGCGTCGGGCAGGAGATAATGATACAGATCGTGAAGGAGCCCATCGGCACCAAGGGCGCGCGGGCAAGCACCCAGATCTCGCTTCCGGGCAGGACGCTCGTGTTCTTGCCGACCGTCGAATTCATCGGCATAAGCAAGCGCATCGTATCCGATCAGGAGCGCAAACGCCTGAAGCGTATAGTAGGGGAGATACTTCCCCGGGGAACGGGCGTAATAGTCCGCACCGCGGCGGAGGGGCTTGACGAGGAGATCATCAAGCAGGACCTCGTTTCACTTGTGAACGAATGGAACGAGATCCAAAGGCGGTATAACGAATCGCGCGCCCCGAAGCTCATCCACAGGGACGATTCGCTCGTTTTCAGGACCGTCAGGGATCTGTTCACGGGCAACGTGGTTAAGCTCGTCGTGAACGACAAAAAGCATTTCGAGCTCATCCGCTCGCTCGTGAGCGCCGATCAGCAGGATAAGGTGGAATACTACGAAGGACTCGATCTGTTCGACAAGTACGGCGCAGAGCAGGCGCTCGACGTTGCGCTTTCAAGGCGCGTGTGGCTCAAGAGCGGCGCGTATATCGTTATCGATCAGACCGAGGCGCTGACGAGCATTGACGTGAACACCGGCAAATACGTCGGCAATTACAGCCTCGGAAGGACCATCGTCGAGACCAATAAGGAAGCCGCGCTGGAGATAGCAAGGCAGCTCCGTCTGAGGGATATCGGCGGCATCGTGATAATCGACTTTATCGATATGGACGATCCGCACGACCGCGAGGACGTTATGGCGACGCTCGGCGACGCATTAAGGTGCGACAGCGTTAAGACGGTCGTGCTCGGCATGACGCAGCTCGGGCTCGTAGAGGTCACGAGGAAGAAGCTCGGGACCAATATTTCCGCCTCGCTTCAGCAGACCTGTCCTTACTGCGGGGGCTCCGGCAGGGTGCTCTCCGCCGAGACGAGCGCGCTGAGGCTCCGCAAGGATCTTTTGACGAGAGTGAGGGAATGCCCGAACGAATCCGAATTCACCGTGCGCGCAAATCCGACGGTAATAAAGCTCATGGAGGAGCACAGCGAGGAGGAGTATTCCATCACTCCTTCGCTTGCACGCAAAACGGTCATCCCGAAATCCGATCCGACCATGCACGTGGAGGCGTACGAGATCAAAAATATATAGTAAAATGTTGAATTTTTCGCTTGACAGCACAAGTGCGCTTTGTTATAATAGCACTTGTGCTTTGTTTATGGTGGAGTAGCACGGTCACCAGCCCCGAACGTGATGATCCATTATAATTACAGAGAGATTTTATTATGTACTATACCTATTTGGAGGTCATTGCATGAAGAGCTATATGGCAAAGGCAGAGACCATGGAGCGCAAGTGGTATATCGTCGATGCAGAGGGCATGGTGCTCGGCCGTCTCGCATCCCAGGTTGCCGCCATTCTCCGTGGCAAGCATAAGCCCATTTATACCCCGCACGTCGACTGCGGCGATCACGTTATCATCATCAATGCCGATAAGGTCGTTCTTACCGGCAAGAAGCTTGATGAGAAGCTTTATCGTCACCACAGCGGCTATCCCGGCGGACTCAAGGAAGTCAAATATCGCGACCTCATGGCTAAGAAGCCCGAATTCGCCGTTTACGAAGCAATCCGCTGCATGATGCCCAAGGGCCCACTCGGCAGGCAGATGCTCACCAAGGTCCGCATTTATCGCGGTTCCGAGCATAAGCAGGCCGCCCAGAAGCCCGAGGTTCTCGTGCTCAAATAATCGGGAGGAGGATTAGATTATGGCATCCGTTACTCAGTATCTTGGTACAGGCAGGCGTAAAAAGTCCGTTGCCAGGGTCCGCCTCGTTCCCGGCACCGGTGTTATCACCATCAACAAGAGGGATATCGACGACTATTTCGGTTATGAGACCCTTAAGATGATCGTTCGCGATCCTCTCAAGCTCACCGATAACCTCAGCAAGTTCGACGTTATCGTCAACGTTTACGGCGGCGGCTTCACCGGTCAGGCGGGCGCGATCCGTCACGGCATCTCCCGTGCGCTGCTCAATGTTGATCCCGAGCTGCGCGGCCAGCTTAAAAAGGCCGGCTTCCTCACCCGCGATCCTCGCATGAAGGAGAGGAAGAAGTACGGTCTCAAGGCTGCACGTCGTGCTCCTCAGTTCTCCAAGCGTTAATCTGCTTACCGCATGCGCCGTCCTTTGGACGGCGCTTTTCTTATGCCGCTGTTTACTTGGCGCGGCGGCTGTGATATAATCAGCACATGTTTCGGGAGGTTATCCATGAACAGCTACGAGCGATATCTCAAATACTTCAAAAGCAGGCTCCCGAGGAGATCCTTCGCGATCGAGGCGGGCTCGGGCCCCGTTATGATCTCCGCGCCGCACTCCGTCGAGCAGACGCGTGCAGGCAGGATCAAATACGGCGAGTATCACACGGGCGTTCTTGCGCGGATGCTGCATGACGAGACCGGCTGCCATATCATCTACAAATCCCATAACAAGCATGACGACGCCAATTTCGACCGTACGAGCCCATACCGCGACGCGCTCATCGATTTCGTCAAGCAAAACGGTGTCCGGCTCGTTATAGACCTTCACCAGATGTCCGCGCAAAGGAGCGAGCTTATCGAGATCGGCACGGGGGAAGGCAAGAACGTCGCCGCCGATCCCGCCGCTGTGGACGAGCTTATAGGCTGTTTTCAAAAACGCGGCTTTGAAAAGATCGTTATGGACGGCAATTTTCCCGCGACTTATCAAAACACCGTTTCGGCGAGCGTTTCCCGCGAATGCGGGATCGCCTGCATCCAGATAGAGTTCAATACAAGGCTCCTCTCAAACGAATTCAGGGGTTGCCGCTATTCAGACGTGCTTGAAGCATTGAAGGAGTTTATTGTGCTGAAGGATGGGATCAACAAATGAAAACGATCTATTATAACGGAAAAGTGTTTACGGGGAGCCTCCCCCTCGCGGAGGCGTTCTCCGTTGAAAACGGGAAGTTCGCTTCCGTCGGCTCGGATAAAGAACTGCTTAACTCCGCAGATCCGGAGGATAGGACTGTCGATCTTTGCGGGCGCTTCGTCTGCGCCGGCTTCAACGATTCCCACATGCATCTTTTGAATCTCGGACAGACGCTCGATCATGCGCCGCTTGCGGAGCATACCTCGAGCCTGAAGGAGCTCATCGGCTGTCTCAAGGCTCATCTTGAAGCGCATCCCGTTAAGGAAGGGCGCTGGCTTAGGGGACGCGGCTGGAATCAGGATTATTTCACGGACGTGAACCGCATGCCGGATAAGACCGACCTTGACGCCGTCTCGTCCGATATCCCCATTATGATAACCCGCGCCTGCGGGCATTGCTGCGTCGTCAATTCAAGGGCGCTCGAGCTCGCGGGGATCGGCGCCGATACGGTCTGCCCCGAAGGAGGCGCCATCGGCATGGAAAACGGCGAGCCGGACGGCAGACTGTTCGATAACGCAATGGAGCTTTTGAACGGAGTCCTGCCCGTTCCCGATAAGGCGGAGATAAAGGAAATGATCGTCCTCGCCTGCAAAAAGCTCAACAGCTTCGGCGTCACCAGCTCGCAGACGGACGATTACTGCGTGTTCCGCGACGTGCCTCCGGAGACCGTGAACGAAGCGTATAGAGAGCTTGCCGGGGAGGGTAAGCTCACCGTGCGAGTGTACGAGCAGTGCAATTTCACGGAGCTTGAGCCGCTTAAACGCTTCGTTGAAGCGGGCGGAGTAACCGGAACGGGCGACGCGATGTTCTGCATAGGTCCGCTCAAAATGCTGGGCGACGGCGCTCTCGGCAGCAGGACGGCGCATCTTTCCGTGCCGTATCTTGACGATCCCGGGAACTGCGGGTTCTCGCTCTTTTCCCCGGAGCATATGAACGAGATGATCGCTTTCGCCAATTCTCACGGCATGCAGGTCGCCGTTCACGCTATCGGCGACGCCTGCCTTGACCGTGTGCTCGACGCCATAGAGCAGGCGCTTGAGCTTGATCCGCGTCCGGATCACCGGCACGGGATAGTCCACTGCCAGGTCACGCGCGCGGATCAGCTCGACAAGATCGAACGCCTCGGGCTCCACGTTTACGCGCAGTCCGTGTTCCTCGATTATGACGATCATATCGTCGGCAGGCTTCTCGCGCCCCAGCTTTACAGATCGAGCTATAATTGGAAAACGCTGCTCGACCGCGGAGTGACCGTCTCTAACGGCTCGGACTGCCCGGTTGAACTGCCCGACGTGATGAAGGGCATTGAATGCGCCGTTACGCGCACTTCCCTCGACGGCTTCGGTCCGTACCTTCCCGATCAGGCGTTCACGGTGGAGGAAGCGCTTGTCAGCTTTACGAAAAGCGGCGCCCGCACGAGCTTTGAGGAGGACCTGAAGGGAAGCATAGCCCCCGGTCAGCTTGCCGATTTCGTCATACTCGGCAGGGATCCTTTTGTTGAGGAAAAAAGAAGCATCCATACGATACCGATCGAGGAGACCTTCCTCGGAGGAAGATCGGTCTATAAGGCGGAATAAAAAAAAGCCCGTTCGTGTGAACGGGCTTTTATCACGTCTTGTCAAGGTATGTAGAGCGTATCGATGATCCCCATTACGTAGCGGAGTATGAGCAGCGCATCCGAAGCCTCAAGGCTGCCGTTCCTGTCGATATCGCCGGCAAATACCATCTTGTCGGAAAGCCTGTCGATACCCATAGAGCTCCTTAATGCGAGCAGCGCGTCGTCCGCCTGAACGACGTCGTTAAGGCTCGTGTCGCCGATGAGGACGTATTCGGCGTGAACGTCCATATTCGAGGTCACGTTGTTGAGCGGTCTGTCCCACTGATAGAAGAGATATGTACCGTTTGAGTTGTTGACGACCTGCTGAACGGACGGGGGAGTCGCCGTGCCTCCGTGGGGCACCTGAACGGTGGAGAGAAGCTGATCTCCGTATCCGTAGAACCTTACTGTATGCATCACTGTGCCGCCGCCGGTCACGTAGAGCGCGGGCAGATCAGCGTTGTTAGGATCCTCGCCGGGCGTGAAATCTCCGCCGGAGAACGTGCCGATCTGCATATTGAGACCGCTTCCCAGTGAGGACATTCCGCTTTGCTTGCAGTGAAGCACCTTCGTCAAGGGATACTTTGTAGTGCTAACGTAGAAGCTCTGGAGCCCCTGACCGAGCACGAGCCACTTGCAGTAGACCAATGCTGCGATATCAGCCGTACTGACGGGGGTGGAGAGTATGTTGACCGTTCCGCCGTCGATCGTGAGCGAATGGTATGCGTAAATGCTCTGAGAGCCGGCGTTGATCGTTACGTTGCTGTTGCCGGTAATGTGTATTTTGCCGTAGGTTATGTTAAGACCGTAAGCGTAGTTCCAAAGGCCGTTGTCGCTTTCGTTCTGAATGTTGACGGTACTGTTGTCGATAAGTATCTCGTTGCAGTTCGTTTCGCTCGTCCCGCCGATGGGAGTATAGCCTTCGACCCTTATGCCGAATTTGCCCCAATGGGTATTGATCGTCGCATTATGGATCTCGATGTTATGGTTCGAGTATATGCAGGGCTGGAGCTTCAGGGCGCAGTTGTACATATCGCGCTCCATTCCGTAGCAGTTGATCGTGACGTCGTTTATGTACAAAAACTCCGCCTCGACGTTTTCACCGCCGTTCGGAAGGGTGAGGCAGCAGCCGTGATAGCTCTCCGTATAAAGATTGAGAGTGCCGCTTCCGTCGATTATCAGATAACCGTCGGGAGAGCCGCTCAATGCGGGGTGCGCTTCTCCCATATAGACGTTGTCGATGTAGCAGTCGCCGTTGACGACTATCCTCGTATCCTTGGGAACGATTATCGGCGCGCTGTGCTGATTCGCCTTTCCGTAGGAGTTGAGCGTAAGCTGAGGCTTGTTGTTATACCCCCTCGGCGCAAAAGACCAGCCCTCTGCTGAGGAGGAAGCCGCCGTGGTGGTATTGCTGAGGTCCAAAAGGGTCGTCCTCGCCTGAGTCGCCTGCGGCAGGACGGCAAATGCCGGCATCGCCGCAAGGACGATCAACGCGGTAAGAAGAACGGCTAATATTCGTTTCATACTCGTGATCCTTTGCCTTTGCTGTTAAAAGGCGTCCTTTCCGATTTTGCTTTGCATGATAGCCGCCTTTCGCGGCATCGAGCCGGTCGGACGGTGTGATCTCACAGGGCTTTAGCCCTTAGCTGTATCATGAAATATTATATCATTTCGGGAGCAGGTGTCAAGCAAAAAGCCCCGGAAATAAAAAGAAGCCGCAGGGATGCGTCCCTGCGGCTCAAATCGACGTATGATATTACGCGGCGTCGTTCACTATCGAAACGAAGAGCACCGTTCCGGTTTCGATATGATAGATCGCCATGGCATAGGGGCGGTCGCAGACGATCTCGACGTCGGTCTTTGAGAGCGAAGCGCCCTTTGTGCCGATCACGGCAGTTGCGGCTGCGGCGATCGTGCCGGATTCAGTAACGGAGAGGGAAGCGCCTTGGAGCACTTTTGTGATCGAGACGGTATCATCGGAGATAAGGTTGACATAATTGGCGTTCAAAGCCTCTTTTAAGCCGAGTTTATCCGCCATTTCGATTATGTCGAGCTTATTGTTCAAGTCGACTTTCGGCATTTTTATCATAACGGAACCAGTTTTGCATTCGTTCGTTCTGCCGATAAGCGCAGAGACCGCTTCCTTTGGCGAAACGTCTTTTTCGGGCAGTATCACTGCCATGCAATATTCGCCGCCTTCGTAGGGGATGAGCGCCATAGTGCCCTCGTCGAACACTCCGAATTTAAGCTCGTCGGTCTTTTGGATCATGGCGACGTATTCCTCGCCCTTAAGCCCGTAAAAAGGCGACAGACCGCGCATGGCGATAAAGGGCTTTTCCCATTTGAGCTCAAGAGTGAGCGCGTTGAGAATAACGATCGCGGTATCAACGCCGACACGATCGATAAGCTCTTTTACGAGACCGTTGGTATTCTGCTCGATCCAGCCGTTAAGCTCCTTGAGCGCACCGTCCGGATTGGAGAAATCGAGCGCGCCGACGGAGGAACGATAGTAGTTGGCGGCGGTTTTTGCAAATTCCTCGCTCAGCTGATAAGCATTGTTGACAACCACAGCATTATTGACCGTGACGCCCGGCGTTTTCATAAGCATAGACAGGAGCTTGGCGGAGCTTGCGTTCACGTCGCTCCTCGTAAGACCGGGGCAGACGGTCGCAAGGAGCGCCTGCGCCGTTTCCTCGTCGCCGCCGTTAGAGAGAATCTGGAGCGCGATCTGGAGCGAGAGGGGAGAGTAAACGCCGGTCCAGTCGTCCGCGACGGCGTTTGTCATAGTGATCGCAAACGCGTTATTAGCATCGGTGAATCTGTGATCGTAGACCGAGGAGTCGAAAATCGACGCGTCGGTAACGTTCATGGAAAGGGGGACTGCCTGACCGGGTTGGTTGATATAGCCTTCTTTTGCGCCGTTTTCGGGTGCTTCGGCGGGGGTGTTGTTCCTGCAGCCTGCAAACGCGATGACCAGGATCGCGGCAAGCAAGAGTGAAATGATCCTTTTAAGCATCTTTTTATCCTCCTTTTTGGCATTCATGGCAATACCATTTTACATATATAACGAATTAAATGCAATATGGGTTCCCAAAAAAGAAAAAATAAGTTATAATAATATTATGAACGATCTGATCAGGGATAAACTCAAGCTTTTGCCGGACAGCCCGGGGGTGTACCGCATGTACAATTCCGCGGGTGAGATAATCTATGTCGGCAAGGCAGTGAATCTCAAGAACCGCGTTCGCCAGTATTTTCAGAACAACGCAAAAACTCCCAAGGTCGCCGCGATGGTATCGAATATCGCCGATCTTGAGTTTACGATAACCTCGTCCGAGGCGGAAGCGCTCACTTTAGAGTGCAACATGATAAAGCAGAACCGCCCGAGGTATAACATCCTTTTGAAGGACGACAAGCATTTTCCTTACGTTCGCATCGACCGCCGCAAGGATTTTCCACGCGTCGAGATCGTAAGACGGATCAAAAAGGACGGCGCAAAGTATTTCGGGCCGTTCCTTTCCGCCGTTACGCTGCGTGAGGCGATAACCGCCGTCAGGGACTTCTTTCCGGTAAGACACTGCAAAAAGGATATCGAAAAAGCCATCGCACGCCGCGAAAGACCCTGCCTTATGTATCATATCGGCAAATGCTGCGCGCCCTGCTCGGGCAAGGTGACAAGGGAACAGTACCACGCCTACCTTGACGAGATCGAGCAGCTTCTCCAGGGGCGCTGCAAGCCGGTCACGGACAAGCTTTCCGTTCTAATGAGCGAGGCGGCGGAGCGCATGGATTTTGAAAGAGCGGCGCTTTTAAGGGACAGGATACGCGCTATGGAGAGCCTTGCCGCGAAGCAGCGCGCCGCCGTTACTACCGTGAACAGCTTCGACGTGTTCGCCGTCGCGAGGGACGATATGAACACCGTCGTGTACGCCATGATGATGCGCGATGGAAACGTCGTGATGACCGACGGCTATTTCGTTACGGCGACCGATGAGTCGGACGGCGAGATCATGGCGATGTTCCTGATGCAGTTTTACATCGACAGCGGCTATATCCCGGGCGAGATAGTGACTAAAACGCTTCCGGACGGAGCGGATGAGATCGCCGGAGCTCTGAAGGAGAGCTGCTCGCATTCCGTTAAGCTCGTTTGCCCGCAGAGGGGCGAGAAGAAACAGCTTGCCGATCTTGCCGAGATGAACGGCAAGGAAGCGCTGAAAAGGAAGCGCGAGCTTATTATGAAGGAATGGGAGAGGAGCGAGGGCGCTCTCGTTGATCTGTCGAGGATCGTCGGCATGGACGAGATCCCCGACAGGATCGAATGTTACGATAACTCCCACTTCCAGGGCAGGGATACCGTCGGCTCCATGGTGGTTTTTGTCGGCGGAAAACCCGCGAAGGAGCTCTACCGCAGGTTCAAAACAAAGACCGTTGCCGACGGCGACGATTACGAGGCGATGCGCGAGCATCTTACGAGACGCTTTCAAAGAGCGGCGGCCGGCGACGAAAAGTGGACAAAACTGCCGGATCTGATTATAATGGACGGAGGACGGGGCCAGCTCAACGTCGCGCTGGAGGTGCTCGAAAAGTTCGGGCTCTCCTATATCCCCGCGATCGGACTTGCGGAAGAAAACGAGGAGATCATCCTTCCGGACGATCCCGTACCGGTCGTTCTGCCGAGGAATGACGGCACCCTGCATCTGATCCAGCGTATAAGGGACGAAGCGCACCGCTTCGCGATAACGTATCACCGCAGTATGCGCGCCAAGTCGGCGCTGTATTCGGTGCTGCAGGAGATCGACGGCGTGGGTGAAAAACGAAGGCGCGCTTTGTTCGATAAATTCATGACGCTTGACGCCATAAAGAACGCCTCTGTGGAGGAGCTTGCCTCCGCCGACGGCATGAACCACCCGACAGCACGGAAGGTCTATGACTTTTTCCGCGCGGAAAAAGGAGAGGGAACGGATGTATAAACTCCTCGCAATGGATATAGACGATACGATACTCCCGCGCCGGGGCGTTATTTCGGAGCGCAATAAGCGCGCGGTAAAGGCGGCGCAGGAGGCGGGAATTTACGTCACGCTTGCGACCGGAAGGGGCTTTCACGGCTCCGATACGGTAAGGCGCGAGCTCGGTATCGAGGGGCTCATCATCAATTACGGCGGCGCAATGATAAACTTCGGCGCCACGGGCAAGCCGTTTTTCGTAACCAAGCTCGAAAGCGAAACCGTCGTCGAGATACTCGATCTTGCGGAAGGTATGGGACTCCACGTGCACCTCTATCAGGGCGACGAGATCGTTTACGAGCATGAGCATACGTACGGCACGCTGTATTCGCAGGCGCTCGATCTGCCCGCAAGGATAGAGCCGAATATCCGCAGGATGCATTGGGACAACGTGCCGAAGGTGCTCATTATCACGGAGCCCGAGCGCGTTCCGGATCTGCTGCCGTTTTTCAGGGAGAAGCTTTACGGTAAGGCGGCGGTATCCGCATCGTCCCCCGGCTTCATCGAATTTAATAAGATCGGCGCCAATAAGGGCACCGCGCTCAAGATGATCGCGGATCACATAGGCGTAGAAAGAGGCGAGGTCGCCGCAGTCGGAGACAATACGCTCGATATCGAGATGATCGAGTGGGCGGGTCTCGGCTGCTGTGTTGAGGACGGGAATGAGGAGGTAAAGCGCGCCGCGAAGCTCATCGTTCCGTCCTGCCGTGAAGACGGCGTTGCGTATTTGATCGAAAATTATTTGCTTAAGGAGGCATAAACAAATGCTGTCATTAGGGTTTGATATCGGCGGAACGGCTGTTAAGGCAGGCGTCGTCGACGATGAGTACAGGATCGTCAAAAAGATGTCCATGAAGACTCCCTTCGGTGATTCCGAAAAGCTGTTCAGCGGTATAGCCAAGATGGCCGCCAAGCTTGCTGACGGCGAGCCCATCGGTACCATAGGCGTTACTGTTCCGGGATCCGTCAGCAGCGACGGCGGGATACTCGACGCGTGGAATATCGGGCTTCGCAACATTCCCGTAAAACGCATAATCGAGGCCTCCGTTAAGGCTGACCGCGTCGTCGTAAAGAACGACGCGGACGCCGCGGGCGACGCCGAGCTTGCGATCGGGTCGCTCAAAGGAGTGAATACCGGATTGCTGATCACCCTCGGAACGGGCGTCGGCGGATGTCTGATCTTAAACGGTGCGGTATTCCACGGCGGTCTCAACAGGGGCACCGAGCTCGGGCACGCCATGATCGACCGCGGCGGTATCAAATGCGGCTGCGGACACCATGGCTGCATCGAAACGCTTTGCTCCGCAACTGCGCTTAAACGGCTTGCCGAAATAGCCGTTGACGAGGGCAGGGGCATGATAGCACAGAAGGCGGCGGCAGGCGAAAAGGCTGACGCAAAGCTGCTTATCGACTGTGCAAAGGCGGGCGATAAATTCGCCTCCAGGCTGTTTGAGGAATACGTCGACTCGCTTGCCGATGCGATCGCATCGTTCGTAAACGTGTTCGATCCCGAGGTTATCGCGCTTGGCGGCGGCGTTTCCGAGGCGGGCGATTTCCTGCTCGATCCGCTGCGCAGAAAGGTGCCCGGGAAATGCTTCTTCGGCTCCTGCGGCAGCATAGTGAAAGCGGCGGCGGGAAACGACGCGGGCGTGATAGGCTCGGTCATCTGATCCGGAGGGTAACGAAATGTCCATAATGTGTTCCGTTTACGTTCCGGAGGGGATCGTACTCGCTGCCGACAGCCGCATGACCGGCAACATAATGTTCAAAACCAACGACGGCAAGACTCAGCAGCAGGGCATGTTCTCCATTTCGGACAACGCCCAGAAGGTGTTCCTTTTGAGCAAGGTGCGCGTCGGTATAAGCTATTGCGGTCTTGCTATACTTGAGAACAAAACCGTCTCCGATTTCTTAAGGATCTTCGAGATCGAAGAGGTAAGGGAAAACGATTCCGTGACCGACGTTGCGAAGAAGCTCCAGGCGTATGCGTTCCGGTTCTTTCCCGCGGTGCACTTCTTCGTGTGCGGGTATGAGGAAGAGGAGCCCTTCGTTTACGACGTCGCGAAGGAGCTCAAAAGGATAAACATGGATAACGGGCGGATCCGTTACGGCTCCTCCTGGAGCGGTGAACAGCAGGCGATAACAAAGCTGCTCAATTCCCAGCCGCCAACTCCGGTGAACCACGATCTCATGCCGCTCAAGGACGCGGTCGATTTCGCGGAGTTCCTCGTGGACGTTACGATCAAGCTCCAGCGCTTTGAAATGAAGCCCAAGACCTGCGGCGGCGATATCGACGTACTTGTTCTTACTAAGGACGACGCCTTCTGGCATAAGCACAAGCTGTATAAGCCCGCGGGCAAATAAACGCAGGGCAGAATAAATATAAAGGATCGAGCATTATCATTCTGTATGAGAAGGGAAACCGCCGCATACAGAGTGATGATGCTTTTTTTATCGAACGCCGCGCTGCAGACAATGGCGTTCGCCTACCGGATCGCGCTCGGAAAATGCGCCCCTGCGTCCGCATTGGGTCTCAATTCACTCATGATGCAGATATACGGTATAGTGACATCGTTCAGCATTTCGGGATTAAACGTCGCCGTGACGAGCCTCGCAGCAAGGACGCCGCCCGGCGAGGTAAAGGGACTGCTTAAATCGGCGCTCGGTATTTTTTTCATACTGTGGCTGATGCTTGCGGTTCCGCTGACGGCTCTGTCAAAAAGCGTATGCGCCGCGGCGCTCGGAAACCGATCCGCATTCCCGGCGCTCATACTCATGCTCGTCTGCATTTTGATGACCGGAGTCGAGAACATGCTCAAATCGATCCACTTCGGCAGGAAGCACGTAAAGCAGTGCGCGCTTTCCGAGCTGTGCGAGCAGTCGGTAAGGTTTGTTCTTGTTCTGCTCCTGATCGAAAAACTCGGCGACGGGACGGACTCCGGCACGGTATTCCTTATCATGCTCGGTATGGCTGGAAGCGAATTCGTGAGCATAGGCGTGCTATCGCGATCGTTTATAAAACTGTACGGAAAAAGGAACGGAGCAAAATGCCGGGGAAACGCAAGGGACGTCGTTCGGGTCGCTTTTCCCGCGGCGCTGACTTCGCTTTCGTCGGAGCTGTTCGAAGCGGCAGGCTCGCTAATGCTTCCCGGCGCGCTTATGAGATTCGGCTTGGATTACGGTGCGGCGCTTGCGGAGATCGGCGTGATAAACACGATCGCGGTCCCCTTTACTTTTCTTCCGATGTCGTTCATCGGAGCGCTTTCCGCCGTTGTGCTGCCGGAAGCAGCGGAACTCAATTCCTGCGGTAATAGCCCGTCAAAACTGATAAAAAAGGCGCTATTTGCCGCATTCGCAGTCGGCGTGAGCTGCGCGGCTTTGATGATCGCTTTTTCCGGTAAGATATCGGGCGGGCTGCTCGGCAGACCGTTTGACGGGACGGTGCTCGTCCTGCTCGTACTGAGGGCGGTCACTGCCGAATTGAACGCTGTATGCACGGCGGTCCTGAACGGTCTTTTGAAGCAGAAGTCCGTGCTTGCGATCGCCGTTTCGGGGGAAGCGATGAGGCTTGCCGCCGTATTGCTGCTTGCTCCCGTGCTCGGTATGAGAGGATACGCCCTCGGGATGCTTTTGGGCGGCGGCTTCAGGATGCTGCTTGCGCTCGGCACGGTGCGCTCCGCTTCCAAAATGGGTATGGAAAAAAACGTCGGACTATGATAAAATCAGTATAAGAAAAATGCAGTGAGGCGCTTATGGCACGCAAGAACAAAACAACATGTCCATCCGCATACGACGCGGCGCTTTCCTATCTTTCGCCGAAGGCGAGGACTGTGCGCGAAGTCGAGCTCAAGCTTGACGAGGGCTCTTATTCCGAAGGCGAGATCATGCAGACGACCGAACGCCTGAAGGAGGCGGGTCTTCTCGACGATGAGAAGTATGCGAGCGATTTCATAGAGTCCCGGCTCAGCACGAAACCCGTCAGCCGGTTCAGGCTGCGCGAGCAGCTCCGCGCGCATCACGTTCCCGAAGAGATCGTTTCGGCGGCGCTCGATGAGGTCGAGCCGGGTACGGAATTCGAAAACGCCGTCGCGGTAGTTAAAAAATTCGCGAGGCAGTTTGAGGGTATTGAGGATGAGGAAAAGAGGCGCAGGCTTATCTATTCGAGGCTTCAAACGCGCGGCTACTCTCATGAGACCATAATCGCAGCAATGAACGAGGCGGATGAATAATGGAAAACAACAGATATTTCAACTTCCCTTTTACGATCTATACTTACGATTCTGTCGATTCGACCAACGCCGTCGCGCGAAGGATGATAAACATGGTGGGTATCGGCGCAGACAAGAGCGTCCACGTTGCCGGCGAGCAGACGGCCGGACGCGGCAGAAAAGACAGGGTATGGCTGAATACGGAAGACGCCGTGATGATGAGCATCGTCCAGATGACCAAGCTGAGCATGGACAAGCTGCCCATACTCAACCTGGTCGCCGCGGTAGCTGTCAGGAACGCGCTTACAAAGCTCACGTCGCATAAGGTCGAGCTCGTAATCAAATGGCCCAACGACATCCTCGTCGCCGACAGGATGGAGAAGGTCTGCGGCATCCTTTCGGAGGCGGTCACGCTTGACAGAAAGAAATTCGCCATAATCGGGATAGGCGTCAACCTTAATGCAAAGAAGATGCCGCGGGATCTTTTGCAGCCCGCGACGAGCATATTTATCAACTGCGGTAAACACGTCGGCGTACTCGATGCTGTCGGGGAGATCCTCAAGGAGTATGACGCGCAGTACAAGCTCATGATGAGCGACACCGAAGCCTTCCTCAAGGCATATGCGAACGATTGCATATCGGTCGGCAGACACGTTTCCGTTGACGACGGAAACTCTGTCCGATACGGCTTCGGCGACAAGCTCGCGCCAAACGGACAGCTTGTCGTAAAGTATGAGGATGGGGTATCCGACGTGGTCTATGCCGCGGACGTTTCGATCCGAAACCAGGTCACGATGGACGAGAGGCTCGTTAAAAAGCTCCTTCCCAAAAGACCGTCCAAGGCGAATAAGGGAAGCTTCGGAAGAGCCGGTCTGATAGTCGGTTCCGAGGATATGCCCGGCGCCGGGATCATGAGCACGAAGGCATGCGTTCGTTCGGGCGCGGGGCTGACAAAGGCGCTGATCCCGGAGAGCCTGAGGGCGTCGTTCGCTTCCGTACCTGAAGCCATGCTCCTGTGCGGCGATATGCGCGCGGACGAGCTGATAGAATGGGCGGACGCGCTTCTAATAGGCTGCGGAATGGGCGTTAACGACCGCACGAAGACCCTCCTCGAGAAGGTGCTCGTTTCAAAGAAACCCTGCGTTATCGACGCGGATGCGATCAACACCCTTGCCGCCGAGCGAGAGCTTATGAAGCTTTTGCATCCGAAGGCGATACTTACGCCGCATCCCGCTGAAATGAGCCGTCTTTGCGGTAAAAGGACGGAGGATATCGTTAAGGATATGACCGTGACCGCGAGGGACTTCTCGGAAGAATACGGCTGCACTCTGCTTTTGAAATCCGCGTCGAGCGTGATAGCTTCTCCGGGCATGCCGCTTCGCTATAACGACAGCGGGAATACCGGATTGGCAAAAGGCGGCAGCGGGGACGTTCTCGCAGGACTGATAACGGGCATGCTTGCCCAGGGCGCCGCTTCGGCGGACGCTGCGGCGATTGGTGCGTTCCTGCTCGGGAGCTCTGCGGAAAAGGCGCTCGATATCCTGCACACACGGTTCATTACCGCAAGCGATATAACCGAAATAATCGGTTACGAAATCAAATAAAGGAGACAGATCATGCTGGTACTCAAGAATGCAAAGCTGTTCACAATGAATGAAAACGATCCCAACGGCAGGTGTTACGTCGGCGATATTGCCGTGGAGAACGGGAAGATCGTATCCGTCGGGAAGGTACACGTCGCCGAGGACGCCGAGGTGATCGAGCTTTCCGGGCTTACCGTTATTCCCGGAATAATCGATGCGCACTGCCATATCGGCATGTTCGAGGACGGAATGGGCTTCGAGGGCGACGACGGCAACGAGATGTCGAGCCCCTCCACTCCCGAGGTCCGCGCCATCGACGCTATAAATCCATTCGACAAATGCTTTGAAGAGGCAATGAGGGGCGGCGTTACCACCTGCGTTACGGGACCGGGAAGCGCTAACGTGGTCGGCGGTCAGTTCGCCGCCGTAAAGACGAACGGCAGGGACGTAGAGGATATGCTGTTAAGGTTCCCCGTGGGAATGAAGGCGGCATTCGGCGAGAACCCGAAACGCGTTTACGAGAGTCGGAAGGCCATTTTTACCCGTATGCAGATCGCCGCGACGCTCCGCACCACGCTCACAAAGGCAACGGAGTATGAGAAAAAGCTCCGTCTTGCAGGCGATGACGAATCGAAGAAGCCCGAAAGGGATCTCGCTATGGAGGCGATGCTCCCCGTAATAAGGCGCGAGCTCCCGCTCAAGATCCACGCCCACCGCGCCGACGATATCCTTACCGCGCTGAGGATAGCCAGGGAGTTCAATATCAGGGTGACGCTCGATCACTGTACCGAGGGCTACATGATTCCCGAGCTTCTGAAGAAAGGTATCGAGGATACCGGCGCCGGCGTCATAATCGGGCCGCTGCTCTCCGACAGGAGCAAGATAGAGCTCAGGAACCAGAGCTATTCCGCGCCGAGAGTGCTTTACGAAAACGGCATAGAATTCGCCATGATGACGGATCATCCCGTCATTCCGGAACAGTATCTGCCGATCTGCGCCGGGCTTGCCGTCCGTGAGGGACTGCCCGAGTATGAAGCGCTCAAGTCGATCACCATAAACGCTGCGAAGATCACCGGTCTCGACGACAGGATAGGAAGTATCGAACCGGGCAAGGATGCGGATATCGCCGTGTTCAACGGAGATCCTCTCGAGGTTAAGACGCGCTGCGTCATGACGATCATCAACGGCAGGATCTGCCATAAAGAGATCTGAACGATGAATATTACCGAAAGAAAAGCCGAATTGAGAAGTAAGATCCGCGCGGCAAGGCGTGAGCTTTCTCCCGCAGAAAGGGAAGAAGCCGCCCTGCGTACGGCAGGAAGGCTGATGGAGATCAGCGGGCTCGTCAACGCCGAATACGTGCTTGCGTACATGCCCATGAAATACGAGCTCGATATCCTTCCGACCGTCGAAATACTCAAGGCGCGAGGAGTGAAGGTCGTATTCCCCCTCTGCATAGAGAACGGCGGGCTCAGGCTGTTCGTTCCTGCGGAGAAAAACGGCTTCAGACCCGGAGCTTACGGCATCAGCGAGCCCGACCCCGAAACCGCGGAGGAGATCACAGCCGATCGGCTCGGTGCGATCCTTCTCCCCGCGATAGGCTTCGACCGGGAGGGGAGAAGATTAGGTCAGGGCGGAGGCTATTACGACAGACTGCTCGCAAGGACGGACTGCCTGAAGATCGCCGTCGGGTTCGATTGCCAGCTCGTAGATAATGTGCCGACGGAGGAGACCGACGAGAGGGTAGATATTGTGGTCGTGCCAGGTGAAACCATCGTCATTTGAACAATATTTTGTGGATTTTACAAAAATAACTATTGAAACCGCTGCATTGTGGTGATAAAATATAATGTAAGTTACGGAGCGGAATAATGCGCGTTATTGCGGGAAAAGCAAAGGGAAGGGAGCTTACGGCTCCCAAGGGGCTTAATACCAGACCTACCTTGGCGAAAGTCAAGGAGGCGATATTCGGCATGATCCAGTTTGATATTGCCGATGCTAACGTGCTCGATCTGTTTTCCGGCAGCGGCGGTCTCGGGATAGAGGCCATATCCCGCGGGGCGCGTCACGCGGTGTTCTGCGATCGCGACAGGAGCGCTTTAGCCGCCGTACGGACAAACCTTAAACGCCTTGGCATCGAGGAACAGGCGACCGTGTACAGCATGGATTCCATAGCGCTTCTCGATCAGCTTCAGACGTCGGGCGTAAAGTTCGATATCGTGCTTCTCGATCCCCCTTATGAGAGCGATCTTATGAGCAGGGCGCTTGCAAAGCTCGATGAAAACGGACTGCTTTCTTCTGAAGCGTTGATAATCTGCGAGCATTCGCTGGATAACCCGCCCGTCTTCAGCGGGAACTATACTGTAAAGGAGCCCAGGAAATACGGGGACTCGTATGTGACCAAGGCGGTCTATGCGGGTGCGGAGGAAAAATGAGCATTGCGATCTTTCCCGGCAGCTTCGATCCGATAACGACGGGTCATCTCGATATAGTAAAGCGGGCGTCCGCCGTATTCGACAAGGTGTACGTTTCCATCCTCGACAATCCCGGTAAGGAGGGAGAGCTGTTCTCCGTTGAGGAAAGGCTCGAGCTCATCAGGGACGCCATAAAGGATATCCCAAACGCGGAAGCCTCAGCAAGCTCGGGGCTCCTGGTGGACTACTGCAGGAGCATCGGAGCAAACGTTATAGTCCGCGGGATCCGCACGGGTGCGGACGTTGATTACGAAGCGATGCTGGAGGCGGTAAATACCCGCATCGCGCCGGAGATCAGTACGGTTTACCTGATCTCCAAACCGGAGCATGCCTATATCAGCTCGAGTCTGGTAAGGCAGCTCCTCAAGATCGGAATTGGCATTGATGGGCTTGTACCGAATGCTGATCATATAATACTAAGGAGAAATTGAGTATGGCTATGAACATGGATACCCCGGAAGTATTAAGCATCGAAAAGATCAATGAGCTTGAAGAGGTCATCGAGTCAAGCCCCTCTCCTCGTTTCGGCGGGAATACTGACAGGCGCATTATCGATATGGAGGAGATATTCAACCTCCTTGGCGACCTTAAAGTGACCATCCCCGAGGATGTACGCAAGGCTGACAGCATTATTTCCGATGCGAAGAACATCACCGCCAAGGCGGAGAGCTACGCTACCGAGCTTGTGAACAACGCGCAGGCAAGGGCGGACGCCATCATCAGCGAGGCGGAAAGCAAGAAGAACGGCATCATCGCCACGGCGGAAGCAAATGCAAGCAGCATAATTGCCGAGGCGGAGGCGAAGCGCGAAAACCTGCTTGACGAGCATGACATCATGCTCGAGGCGGAGCATCGTGCGGATCTGCTGGAGCGCAAGGCGGAGTATAACGCAAAGCGCGTTTACGACAACGCCAAGGAATATGCCGACGGCGTGCTCGGCAGCCTCATGCAGTTCCTTGAGGAGTATTACGGCGTTGTTGAGGTCAACCGTAAGGATCTCGGCGTTGTAAAAAAGCCCGATTTCAACGAGTCTCCCGATGAGGCGAAGGCAAGGGAGGAAACCGAAAAGGCTAAGGCGGCGGAGCAGGAGAGCGCCGGCAGGTTCTTCGGTCTCTTCAAGCGTAAGAAGAAGGTCGAAGAGACTGTTGACGATGACGAATAACTATCGATCAGCTTACAGACGATCCGATTGCCGGGTCGTCTGTTTCTTTATTACGGAAAGCTTCGAAAAGAGCATTGCCGTCATTATAGTAAACAGTACGGATATTGCCGTGCAGATAAAAACCGCCAAACGCGCCCCGGCGCCGGAGGGAACGGAAGCAAGCGCTTCGCCGAGCTCGCCAAACACAGCCCGCGAATCATCGAGCGAAGGGCAGATCAGGTAGAATACTGAAAAGGAAACGGCTCCAAGTATGAGTTTTGCTGCAAAAAAATAAAGCGCAGAGAGTTCGTTGAATATCATCTTCGATTGGATGAAGATGCAGGCTCCGCCGAAGGTCATCAGAAATGCGGAAAGGCTTAACGCAAGCTTTCCCGGATATCCGACGAGCAGGCTGATACCGTTCGTCATCTCGAACAGCCCGGTCAATACCGCCCCGGGAATTCCTTCGCTGAAAGGGAACGCGAAGCTCAGTACCGAATAGATGGATTTGAAGAACACTATCGTGCCGCCGACGCGCAAAATGTTCACGACGGCGCCGGAAACGGCAGCGGAAAATGAAGTCAAAGGGCTTTCAGAGGGCTCGGGCGTTCGTACGAAGCGGCTGTTTTTGACCGATCCGAGCGATAACAATATCGCGGCGATGAACGCCGGCGCGTAATGGGATATGATGAAAGCATATGCAAATCGGACGTTTCCGAGCATGCCGATACAGAGCGCCGAAATAATAAACGACGGACCCGTCTGGTTTAGAGCGGCGCAAAGCACGGAAGCCCTTTTTATCGAAAGCGTACCGGTCGAATACAGCCTGCCGAATATCAGCGCAGAGGAGGGCGTGCCGCACAGCGCGGTGATCGGAGCGGCAAAAAGGGGGATGAACCATCGGCTGAGCGAGATCCGCCGAAAGGCTTCGCTTGAAGTCAAATAGTGAGAGCAAACGAAAAAAGGAAAAAGGGAGGGCAGCACAAACCGATAAAAAAGGCTCAGCCCATCTGCAGCTCCAAGCGCAGCAGCACGGCTGAACGGTATTAGCAGCACGGTCAGCCCGAGCATCAATACAAAAAAGACATATCCCATGCTAAAGGATATGTCCAATAATACCGCATAATACTATCGTACGATCAGCCGATAACCGCCGTCTTCGCGGGCGGACTTATCGTACGGTTGACCGAGAGCCCTTATCCTGTGCGCGAGCGTGGATACCGCTTCTATTTTTGCCGCAAGAGGAGGCAGAGAATATCTGTCGGAGTATTGGATTATCACGGGAATGCTTGAGCATTCTTTAATTCGTGCCAACAGCTCCGTCGATCCCTCTTTGACCGCGAGCACACGTGCATACAGCGCGGAATCGTCCTCGCAGGCGGCTTTTTGAAGCTCCGCCGAAACACCGAGCAGGGCGTTCATCGCGATCCGCTTGAGCCTTGCCATGGTATAACGCTTGGATTTGATCTTTTCGAGCATTTCCCATATGTCGGAGGAATCTGCCGAATGCTTCTTATACAGATTCTCGAGCCCCTCTGCGACCTCGGGAAGCGCGGCTGTTTCTTCCGCCGTCATGTTTCTTAATCTGTATAGAACCGGAAGCGAAAGCTCATCCAAAGAGGCGGGGAAGACGCCCTTTTTCATCAGCTCGCTCATATCCTCAAGTACGTCCCGCGGGACAGATCTTTGGAGCGCGTCGAATACGGTGGGGCTCATTTTTGTCTGCCCGCTGTATCGGGAAAGCGCGGTGCGTATCGCTTTTGCGGAGTTGAGCTCGTTTTCAAGCGAAGCGTCGTTGTAACCGCCGCCTATGCGCTTAACGACGTATAATTCCGCATTCGGGGCGTATTTTGCCGCCGCTCTTATGTATTCTGCGCCGAGAATGTCGTTCGGGGAAAGCTGCACGCCGGACGCCTTCTGCATTGCGGCGGGGTAGGAGACGCCTTCGTCGAGCGCGGCGGCAAGAGCGTCGCCGTCGCTTGCGCCGAACGCGGCGCTTTTGAGCTCGCTCAAATTGCCAGACTCGCTTCCGAAGCATAATGAATCGATCATCCCGATCCCGTTCATTATCCTCACCGCGCCGGCGGCAAAGCGTTCCGCACAGGAAAGAGCGAATACGTCGGGCAGCTCAATGACCATATCCGCTCCGTGCTTTATCGCCCATTCCGCGCGGGTGAATTTATCCGCAGAGGCGGGCTCGCCGCGCTGAACGAAGCTTCCGCTCATTATCACCACGGCTCTGTCCGCGCCAGAAACAGAGAGAGATTCCTTCAAATGATATTCGTGTCCGCTGTGAAAAGGGTTGTATTCGGCTGTGATCCCGACTGTTTTCATAAAAAATCCTCAAATTATATTATTTTTGCTATGCCAAAATCCTCACATATATGTTATAATCTAATTTGGTTTGACCGTCAACTATTTTTCGGAAGGAGATATAAAAAATGTCGGTTATTGATAACATTAAGGCTAAGGCCAAGAGTCAGAAGAAGCACATACTGCTTCCCGAGGGCACGGAGGAGCGCACCGTTCAGGCGGCTCAGAAGATCATCGCCGAGGGTATCGCGGATATTTCCCTCATGGGTAACGAGGATGAGATCCGCGCCGTTGCCGCCAAGTTCGACGTCGATCTTACCGGCGTAGGCATCATCGATCCCGTCAAGAGCCCCGATTTCAACACCTATGTCGAGCGTTTCTATGAGATGCGCAAGGCGAAGGGCGTCGATATGGAGAAGGCAGAGAAGATGATGCACGATCCGCTTTTCTTCGCCTGCATGATGATCAAGGACGGCAAGGCGGACGGTATGGTGGCGGGCGCTATCAATACCACCGGCAATACGCTCCGTCCCGGTCTCCAGATAATCAAGATGGCTCCCGGCATCAGCACCGTATCCTCCTGCTTCATTATGGAGATCCCCAACAAGGCGTACGGTGACGACGGCGTCATGGTATTTGCCGATTGCGCTGTCAACATCGATCCCACCGCCGAGCAGCTTGCCGCTATCGCCATCTCCTCTGCGGAGAGCGCAAAGAACCTCGTCGGCATCGATCCCCGCGTCGCTATGCTCAGCTTCTCCACGAAGGGCTCCGCAAAGCATGAAAACGTAGATAAGGTCGTTGCTGCCACCGCCATGGTCAAGGAGCAGGCTCCCGATCTTATGATCGACGGCGAACTCCAGGCTGACGCCGCCCTCGTTGAGAAGGTCGGTCAGCTCAAGAGCCCGGGCAGCCCCGTTGCCGGCAAAGCGAACGTTCTCGTATTCCCGGACCTCCAGGCGGGCAACATCGGCTATAAGCTCGTTCAGCGTCTCGCCGGCGCCACCGCGGTCGGTCCAATCTGCCAGGGTTTCGCAAAGCCCATCAACGACCTCTCCCGCGGCTGCAGCATAGAGGACGTCGTATCCGTCGTAGCTATCACCGCCGTTCAGGCGCAGAACCTGTAATATAGGAGCATATCATGAAGATTTTAGTCATCAACGCGGGAAGCTCTTCCCTTAAGTATCAGCTCATCGACGTCGATAACGGCAACGTTATCGCAAAGGGCCTCTGCGAGCGTATCGGCATCGAGAACTCCAAGCTCACCTACAAGCCCACCGGCAAGGAGCCCTATGAGGTCGTTACCGACATGAAGGATCATACCGACGCGATCAAGCTCGTGCTGGACGCGCTCGTAGATCCCGCCCGCGGCGTTATCGCCTCGATGGATGAGATCGACGCTGTCGGTCACCGCGTCGTACACGGCGGCGAGAGGTTCGCGAAGTCCGTTCTCCTTACCGACGAAGTCATCAAGGAGATCGAGGAGCTTTCCGAGCTCGCGCCTCTTCATAACCCCGCCAACATCATGGGAATCAACGCCTGCAGGGCGATAATGCCCAACACACCGATGGTCGCCGTATTCGATACCGCTTTCCATCAGACCATGCCCGAGCACGCGTTCCTTTACGGTCTGCCCTATGAGGCTTATACCGATCTCAAGGTCCGCCGTTACGGCTTCCACGGCACCAGCCACGCTTACGTCACCGGCCGCGCTCTGACTTATCTTGATAAGCCCGCGAGCGACACCAAGATCATCACCTGTCATCTGGGCAACGGTTCCTCCGTTTCCGCGGTAAAGGGCGGCAAGTGCATCGACACTTCCATGGGCTTCACTCCTCTCGAGGGTCTTCCCATGGGTACCCGCTGCGGCGATATGGACCCCGCCATCGTAGCTTATCTTATGAAGAAGCTCGATCTTGACCGCGCCGGGATCGATACCTATATGAACAAGAAGAGCGGTATGCTCGGCATCTCCGGCGTATCGAGCGACTTCCGCGATCTCGGCGAAGCCGCGAAGCAGGGCAATAAGAGGGCTGCGCTCGCTCTCGAGACCTTTGCATATAAGGTAAAGAAGTACATCGGCGCTTACGCCGCCGCTCTAAATGGCGTAGACGCGATCGTATTCACCGCAGGCGTCGGCGAGAACGACCGCGGTATGCGCGCCAGCATCATGAAGGACATGGAGTACCTCGGCGTAGAATTCGACGAGGAGTACAATATGAACTGCCCCCGCGGAAGCGAGCAGGTCATCTCCAAGCCCACCAGCCGCGTAAAGGTCATCGTTATCCCCACCGATGAGGAAATGATGATCGCGAAGGACACCGCGAACCTCGTAAGGTAATAAGCGGTCAACAGAACACAGTTTAAGCGAACGCTCACGGCGGTTCCCGGCAGGAGCCGCTGTGGGCGCTTCGAGCATATACAGTCGGCATTTTTCCAAATATATTTAGATTAACTGTTGACAATATGCTTTCGAACGCTTAAAATGTATAAGGTTGTCTTGTAAGATCAGGGCAAAGTGGAGTTATCGCAATGGAGCTGAACATCGCACCCGAGCTTAAGATCGCCGGTCGGATCGGCAGCGCGCATCTTTGCGGCGAGTATCCCGATATGGAGCTTGCCGGCGGCGCCGTCGCGCTCTCAAAACCCGTTGAATTGGACGTTAAGTACTCCTTCGACGGTGAAGCGGTCACTCTCACCGGCACGCTTGCTTCCGCCGTCCGCATGAACTGCACCAAATGCAACGAGGAGATCGTTCGTGATTTCTCCGTTGACTTTTCGGAAAGGTTCCTGAAGGTGTCGGAGAATGAAGCGGAAGAGCTCGAATGCTATGCTTACTCGGGCGATACGCTCGATCTTGACAGGATGGTGCATGATCTGGTGCTTTTGAACGCTCCGATGTACGGCACCTGCAGACCCGGCTGCAAAGGGCTCTGTCCCGTTTGCGGCACAAACTTAAATAAATCACAGTGCTCCTGCTCCAGGGTCGATGAAAGCAATCCTTTCGCGGCGTTGTTGGGGCTCAAAGAACTGTTGAAGGATGATTAGGAGGATAAGACTATGGCAGTCCCGAAAAGGAAAACATCTAAGGCAAGGCGTGATCAGCGTCGTGCTAACTGGAAGATCAGCGCACCCGCACTCGTAGAGTGCCCTCAGTGCCACGCGAAGAAGCTTGCCCACAGGGTTTGCAGGAGCTGCGGTTACTATGACGGTGAGCAGGTCATCGCCATGGATAAGGATGAGAAGAAATAATCTTCTCCCGATCCAATGATTGAAGCTAATAAGGGTACGGCAACAGTACCCTTCTTTGCTTAAATCAAAAAGGAAACCAAACGTAAATATATAACTTTCGAGCAAGTTTCTGTATTGACTTTTTGGTTTTCAGCCTGTATAATAATGCCCGTCGCAAATACGGACGCTAACGGGGTGTGGCGCAGTCTGGTAGCGCACGTGCTTTGGGAGCATGGGGCCGGAAGTTCAAATCTTCTCACCCCGACCATTATTGTGGCCTCGTGGTCAAGCGGTCAAGACACCGCCCTTTCACGGCGGTAACAGGAGTTCGATTCTCCTCGAGGTCACCATTTTTTGGGCCTTTAGCTCAGTTGGTCAGAGCGGTCGGCTCATAACCGATTGGTCCGGGGTTCGAGTCCCTGAAGGCCCACCAAATTTAATACGGCCCGGTAGTTCAGTTGGTTAGAATGCCAGCCTGTCACGCTGGAGGTCAGGGGTTCGAGCCCCCTTCGGGTCGCCACTTTTTACAATTTGCTGGTGTAGCTCAATCGGCAGAGCAGCTGATTTGTAATCAGCAGGTTGACGGTTCAAGTCCGTCCACCAGCTCCACCGGCAAAACAATATGGACGGGTTCCCGAGCGGCCAAAGGGAGCGGACTGTAAATCCGTTGTCACAGACTACGATGGTTCGAATCCATCCCCGTCCACCAAATATGCGGGCATGGCGGAATTGGCAGACGCGTACGGTTCAGGTCCGTATGGGGGCAACTCCATGGAGGTTCAAGTCCTCTTGCCCGCACCACAACAAAGAGCACCCATCGGGTGCTCTTTGTTGTGGTATGAGAAAAGCTATGTGAACTCTCCATCGAAAACGCGGAGCGTTTTCTAAAGCTCAGGCGCATGCAGGTTCGTATGAGTACAGCATCATGCCTGAGCAGTTGGAGAGTTCAAGTCCTCTTGCCCGCACCAAAATCTCAGGCATTCTTCATTAAATTATAAGCGAGATTCTATTATTAAAATGTCACACACAAAGGTGCTCATCATTTGCGTACTTGAAAAACTTCTGATAATGGATATAATTATAGTATGAGTTAAGCGGAACGTTGATATGCTTTACTCTGAAAGGAGAATCATGCATGAAAAAAGATTTAGGTTTAGTACAGGCAGTTTATCCGATGCCGGTGTTGATGGTTGCGGCATACGATGAAAACGAAAAGGTCAACGTTATGAATGCTGCGTGGGGACAGATCTGCGACGAAGATAAGATCATCCTCTTTATTGGGAAGGGCAAACGCACGTGGCTAAATATCAAGGCAAGCAATGCCTTTACCGTAGCTTTGGCCGACAAGGCTCATATGGACGTCGCCGACTTCTTCGGTATCGCATCCGGCAACAAGATCGACGATAAATTCGAGCGCACCGGTTATCACGCCGTAAAGAGCGATAGGGTTAACGCGCCGATCATTGAGGAGTTCCCGGTGGTTATGGAGTGCGAGCTTCTCGAGTTCCTTCATACCGACTACGTGGATGGTATCGTTGGAAAGATCGTAAACGTTAAAGCCGAGGAAGCAGTGCTCAGCGAGAATGGCAAAGTCGATCCCGAAAAGCTGAACGCCCTGATGTTCGATCAGTTCCAGCATGGCTACTATGTGACCGGAGAGAAGGTAGGCAAAGCATGGAACGCAGGAGCCGCACTAATGAAAAAACAATAAAGGCATTTTCAAGACGTCAATAGCGGGCGGCGAAGGAAGCCGTCACTTTTTTTTCATGCTCGTACCGGTAATGCCCTCGTCATAATAAATGCCGGCATTGATCCACTCGGGATGGCTGGCAAACAGTGCCTCGAAATGATCACGCTGCGTCTCAAGGCTGTTTTTTGCTCGTCTTCTTCAGTCGATACGCGAGCATATGCGGCCACCCGCAGCACAGGTCGGTCATCGTTTAATTGAGCAGGCGGAGCCGGATTGATCACAGTAATCTTTTTCATTCCAATTCCTCCAAACGGCCGATAATGTGGGAGTACTTGCGCTGCAGCTTTTTCTTTGCATTGACGTACTCGTCATGGGAAATAAGACCCCGATCAAGCAGCGAAAGAAGCAGTAGCGAGGCAACGCGATACTTGATCTCGTTTGCGCCTTGTTCGTCGGTCATACGCACCTCCGTGAGCTTTCTGGCATTTATCACTTACAAAGGGCTAAAAGTCAAGTGCTCCTTCGATTGAAATGACGATGATGGCGTGCTTTTCTGTCCCCTTCAAAAGTTGAAATGAGCGGCAACTTACGCCATGCTCTTCAATGAGTTTTTATAAACAATTCAGTAGGGCAGTCCATGAGCGAGAACAGCACCAGGATCAAGCTGCTTAAGCTCTATGAGATCCTGCGATCAAGGCAGAAAATATAATGCTGAAAAGGCTTTTTAAACACAAACTGAATCGCCGCTTACATTAATTAAATAAGGCTCCTAAGCTGAATACTTTTGGCTCAGGAGCCAATTTTTGTTTTTTTTAAAAAACCTGATTGAATCTTGATTTTATTAATAGTATATGATATAAAACACCATCTATGCTTTTAGGTTGGAGGATGGACACGAATACTTTATTGAAAAGGACGGCGGCGCTGCTGCTTGCAGCATTTTTGCTGGCGGCTATGCTGCCGGTTTCGGCGCTTGAGCCGGAAGCCAAAGAGGTTTATACGCCATCGGCAGAGCGCCAAACCGAGGAAGAACCCGTAGCGGAAGATGATGCTGCCGAAGCGGAGCTTGAAACTGCGGACGAGCCCGAATCGGCTGACGTGACAGTCTCCGAAACGGTGGATGAGGTTATCGAGCTGCTTACCCGGATCGATTCCCTGCAAGAAATGCAGGATTAGAGGAAGACGGATTATGCCGCTTCACAGAGGGCGATATCCTCTGCGGATTATGCTTCCAACAACTTCAATGAAGAAGCGCTTGCCGAGCATGAAGAGATGGCGTCAGCTTATGAAGCTTACGTTGCTGGAATGTTCGTTTTGCGTGCCGAAGCAAAGGCCGCTTATGATGCGCTCACTCCGGAAGAGCAGGCCGAGATTCCCGAGGAGCTTTCCTCAAAGCTCGAACCCTACGACAAGCTTGATACCTATTTCAATCAGCGTAGGTTCCTTAATTGCTATCTCGTAAAAAACAGCATGCGGGTACTGGAAGCATTGCCTTGGAATGCGGTCACCAAATCAAATGCTTTCCCTATATGCTTCACAGCATCCCGGTGCTTGCAAGGAATGAACGAAGGCCCGTGCGAACAAAAATGTCCGCACGGACTGGCTGACAATTATACTGCGTGTAACACTGTCAAGGTCGGTTAGTATTTTCTCGAAAACTCGAAAATCTCCACCCTTCCCCTGACAGCGCGAGGTAGGTTCCCCTGACTAAACTTGAGTGAAACCAATCATTGACGCTTTAACAACTCTTATTAGCGCATCACCAACTTTCAAGTTGACAATGCCGCAACTTTATGATTAAATAAATATACTCGGGAAAAAATAGAGTAAGATATAAATCAGGAGGTATCAATATGTCGGTCAATCGCTTTGTACTTAACGGAGTATCATACCATGGCCATGGAGCCATAAACGAGATCCCCGGTATAATTGCAGCCCACGGATTCAAAAAAGCCTTTGTGGCTTCGGATCCGGATCTTGTTAAATTCGGCGTCACCGCTAAGATTACCGATCTGCTGGAAAAGAACGGGATCGGATATGAGCTCTATACGGACATCAAACCCAATCCCACGATCGAGAACGTGCAGCACGGAGTAGAGGCATATAAAGCAAGCGGAGCCGATTTCATGATAACAATCGGCGGAGGTTCCTCCATGGACACCGGCAAGGGTATCGGCATTGTGGTGAACAATCCCGAATTTGCCGATATTCGCTCTCTTGAGGGCGTTGCCCCGACCCGCAACCGTACGGTGTTCACCATTGCCGTCCCCACCACGGGCGGAACCGGAGCGGAGTCCACGATCAATTACGTCATCACAGACGTAGAGAAGAAGAGGAAGTTCGTATGCGTTGACCCTAACGACATTCCCGACGTCGCTGTAGTCGATCCCGACATGATGGCAACCATGCCCAGGGGGCTTACGGCGTCCACCGGTATGGACGCGCTGACTCATGCCATTGAGGGCTATACCACCGGTGCGGCGTGGGAGCTTTCCGATTGTCTCAACCTGGAAGCCATTCGTCTTATCGCCGCCAATCTGCGTAAGGCAGTTGAAAACGATCCGGATGGAAGGGAAGGCATGGCTCTGGCACAGTATGTGACTGCTATGGCATATTCCAACGTCGGCCTTGGCATTGCTCATTCCATGGCGCATACGCTCGGCGCGGTATACGACACGCCTCACGGGGTCGCCTGTGCCATGATGCTGCCCATCGTTATGGAATTCAACGCCGAATACACAGGTGCAAAGTTCAAGCTGATTGCAGAAGCGTTCGGTGTCGATACTGCCGGCATGGATCCCTGCGAATACCGCAAAGCGGCAATTGACGCTGTTCGTCAGCTGTCCATCGACGTGGGCATTCCCACCAAGCTTGAAAAGCTGAAGGAGGAGGATCTTCCATTCCTTTGTGAATCCGCCGCTGCGGACGCCTGCGCACCGGGAAATCCGCGTCCTGCGAATCTCAAACAGTTCGAGGAAATGTTCCGCAAGCTGATGTAAGCTTTTAAGTTAAAATACATATCTTTCAAACGGCTCCTTAAAACGGGAGCCGTTTGTTTCCAAAAGGCAAGACTTATGGACTTTGGAAAAGCTTTTGAAGGTTCAAGTCCTCTTGCCCGCACAATCAAAGAAACCTCTTTAGATCTTATCCGCAAGTGCGGCAGCCTGCGCACAGCCGTCGGTATTATCGATCGCTCCGGCTTCCAATACGCCGGGAACGAGGACTTTGCAAATCCAGCTGCTTCGGTGCTTCGGATCCTTCAAAGACCGGCATAAAAACTGTGGCAAAAATCAACATTTTTCGCAAAAACATTCTAAGTCACATTTCTGTCACCCTCAAAAGTTGAAATGAGCAATAACCAGTGCTATAATATCTAAATGAGACTATATAGCCACAGGAGAACCACAATATGCAACTCAAAGCTGTCAAATTCAGAAAAGACGGATTCTACACCCAACCGTTTGTATTCGGCGGGGAAGACGGCCCGCAGAGCTTCGATCACAATATCCGTTATCGCGGCAGCCTGCAGAATTATCTTATCGACACCGGCGATGAGGTCATTCTTGTCGATACCGGTCTGCCTGCAGGCACGCCCGAGGAAGTGCCGGATGAGACCAGCCCGCTCTTCACCGGCAAGGATATCTGCACCTACATGGAAGCCTTTGCCGCTCTCGGCTACAAGCTCGAGCAGGTCACGAAGATACTGCTTACACACAAGCACGGTGATCATTCCGGCGAGCTCAAGTCATTCCCTAATGCGAAAATATTCGTCAACGAAGACGAGACCTCTGCCGATGAGCTGAAGGGGCTAGGCAACGTCGTTCCCGTCAGCTTCACCGACGGCGCTTATTATAATTTCCCCGCAAGTCAGAAGATAGCGGAGGGCATTTATTTCATCAAGGCCAAGGGCCATACAAACGGCAACAGCATCGTGATCGTTGAGAACGATGGCCTGTTCTATATGCTCCACGGTGATATCACCTACGTCGACGAAGCGCTGTATGAGAATAAGCTCTCCGTGGTATATGAGGATCCAGCTGCCGCAAGGGAGACGCTCGACCGCGTGCGTGATTTCGTCCGAAATCATCCCCCTGTCTACTGCGGCACCCACACACCGCAGGGCTATGAAAATCTTGAGGCAAAGAGCGTGATGGATCTCGATAACCCCGTCCCGACGGAGCTTGCTGAGGTCGATTTCACAAAGCGGGAAGCCAGCGGCAAATACGTCTGCTCCATTTGCGGCTACGTTTACGATCCGGCAGAGCATGACGGAGTCGCATTCGAGGATCTTCCAGACGACTGGAAGTGCCCTCGCTGCAGGCAACCGAAGAGCAAATTCAACAGGGCGTAAATATCTTGATAGACGCCCGGTCATTCGCAGGTGTACTTTTTGCCTGTTAACACTTGAAATGCCCATTAACCACAAGGAGAGTATGAAAAAGATTTTTAACATGATCATCGCGCTGCTGCTTGTTTGCGCGATGTTTTGGGGATGCGCTCCCAAGAACGAAATTCCGGATGCCACCGAGCCGCCGGAAGCTATGAACACGTCCACGCCGGAGCCCGAGGGCACGGATACGCCAGAGCCGCTCACCGCCGAGCCTACCGAGGAACCGACTCCGGAGCCGACACCCGAGCCGATCCGCTTCGTATTCAAGCCCAAAGTCTGTTCCGTATATATGGAAGAGGTTTTCGGTACGACTATGTGCGAAGCATGGTACAATCTTGTGGACGCAGTCATGGCGGGGGAGAACACCTTTGCATGCAGGGACCAGCATACCTACGACTGGGTTATGGGGCAGTTCCCGAGGCTCTGCTTCCCGGTCTTCGTTGAGCTGATCGACCTCGCGGAGGATCGTGAGCATTCCGTTATCGACGGCGTTGCGAGCTTTACCTGGCGAGTTTCGCCGGAGGAAGCCGCTTCCAGGATCGAAGAATTCGCGGAGCTGATCGAAGAAATTCTTAACGAAACGATGAGGACAGATTATTCGGATTTCGAAAAGGCGGTCGCCCTGTATGATTATTTCTCGAATACCTATGAATACGATTATGAAACCTATGATAAGATGTTCGAAACATATGTGGACTATACGACGACTTATCGTCTGTTGACGACAGGAACGGGTATCTGCAGCGAGATCGCTCCGGCGTATTCCTACCTTATGATGCAGGCTGGCGTTGAAGCGACGACTATGATGGGGCCGGACCATGAATGGAGCTATATACGCATCAACGGTCACGATTACCACATCGACCCGACCTATCTGCTGAGCAACAAAGGGGCGCTGACCTATTTTATGATGACTGACGATCAGCGTGAGCACCACGGATTCAGCAAAGACGATTTTACAATAACGTCAAATTATTCGGATGATAACCCGCACCCCGATTACGCAGCGGACGACAACACATTCTCAAAGCTGTGGGATTACAGCTTCGAGGAGCTTATTCCGAATGAAAACATACTGCGCTGCTGGAAATATACTGAGGGCTGGGAGAAGGAGTATCTTGAATTCGACTACAGCGGTTTTTGATCGCCGCGTGCCGGTTGGAAGGCAGCCGGCAGTGCCATCCGTTCGGCCGGGCGTGCCGCAGATCGGCCAGGTACTTGACATCATCCGCGGTGCAAGAAGCGTAAGGCGCAGAACGATCAAGGGTGAGCTGTACCACGTCGCGCTCTACACGGACGCTTCCGGCAAGGACATGCATTTCATCTTTGGTAGTAGCTGATGGCTAAATCTGTGAGCAATTATAACAATATCAGAGGACGATGAAAGATCAAAAAAAACCTTGACAGATACATTCTCACTGTGGTATGATTAGTTATACAAATCATACTTGCGAGGTGGTAAACGATGAGCAAACCCGAGGGAAGATATGCGTGGACGGCCACGGTCGGCGAAAAAGGCCAGATAGTGATCCCGAAGCAGGCGCGGGAGATATTCGGGATCAAGCCCGGGGATACCCTGCTGATACTGGGTGATGAGCAACGAGGCATGGCGATCCCTCCCAAAGGAGCCATGGCAGGGATTTTCTCCGCCGTTTTTGAAGAAGAGAGCGGTGCCGATAAATGAAAAGGATCGCCTTTTTCTGCATACCGGCTCACGGGCATACGAACCCCATGCTGCCCGTCGCAGCGGAGCTTGCCAAGCGCGGCAATGCAGTCCGGTTTTATTCGTTCAATGATTTTAAAGAGAAAATCATATCCACAGGCGCGGAGTTCATATCCTGCGACAGGTTTCTCCCCTCCCTGACGGAGAGGGAGGCGGAGGGGCTAAAGACCGTTTCCTCCACGGAGCTTGCGGTGCAGGATATCCGCATCACGCTTGCCATGGACGGCTTCCTCGATGAAGAGTTCAAGTCTTTCCGTCCCGATATCGTCTATACCGATTCCGTGTGCTTCTGGGGCAAGCTGAACGCCTGGAAGCACAACGTGCCGATGGTCGTCTCCACAAGCACCTTTGCCTTCAATCAGATCTCCTCGCAGTACATGAAGAACTCCCCCGCGGAGCTTGCGGATATGATATTCGGGCTCCCGAGGCTGACAAAGGAGCTGAAAAAGCTCGAGCCATACGGCTATCACGTTAAGAACACGCTTTCGCTGATACAGAGCGACAACGATACAGATTCCGTCGTCTATACATCGGAAAGATTCCAGCCCTGCGCAGAGAGCTTTTCGGATCATTATGCCTTTGTCGGCCCCTCGGTTTTCTCGAAGGCAGAGCCGAAAAAGGATAATACCCGCCCGCTTGTTTATATCTCCATGGGTACGGTCATAAACGACAGGCCTGATTTCTACAGCAAGTGCATCGAGGCACTCAAGGATGAGGACGCAGACGTGATAATTTCCTGCGGCAACGCCATAGACCGTGATGCGTTGGGCGCTCTGCCGGATAATATCAAGGTCTATCCCTATGTCGATCAGCTCGACGTGCTGTCGAGGGCGAACGCATTCATCACCCACTGCGGTATGAACAGCGTATCTGAAAGCCTGTATATGGCAGCGCCAATGGTGCTCTATCCTCAGACGAACGAGCAGAAAGCCGTGGCAAGAAGAGCTGCGGAGCTCAAAACCGGCATTATTCTGGAGGATGATTCGGCCGAGGGCATACGCTCCGCCGTGAGGAAGCTGCTCGACGATCCTGAATACGCACAGGCGGCGGGGGAGTGCAGCAGAGAATTCCGCTCCTGCCCGGGCACGGCAGGCGCTGCGGAATTCATAGAGAACGCACCGCATGTATCGAACGGCTTCGACGTTATCAAAAAGCTTAACAAGGATATGTCGACATTCAGGATACTGTACTGGGCGACAGCAGCCGCGCTGATCATTCTCACGGGTTCCCTGTTCGGCTGGAAATACGCGTGGATCGTCGGCGTCCCTGTCGGAGTATTGTCATATCCCGTCGGTGAGCTGTTCCGGAAATACCGCTATAAATCACTGATCGCACAACTGCGCAAATAAAAATAGTTGAATAAAGCCCTCGGCCGAAGCAGAACCGGGGGCTTTCCATTACAGGAAACCGTATGAAGCATGAAGGATATGAAGTTATTTCATACTCACTTCTATACGTGTACGTGTAAGTATAGAGAAAGAGTAGGAAAATGCTTCGAAGCTTCGGATACTTCATAGCCGGTTACGAGAATACGATCAATCTGCCCGTTCATAGCATCCGAGATCAGATTATTGAAGCCATCGCGCTTTTTCATGCTCGTGTCGGTTATGCCCTAGTCATAATAAATCCCGGCATTGATCCATTCGGGATGATCAGCGAAAAGCCTTTCAAAATGCTCCCGCTGAGCTGCGAGACTATTCTTTTGTTCGTCCTCCTCGGTGGATACGCGGGCATACGCGGCCACACGGATTCTTTCACGATCGCCGGTAATGTCATCACGTGAAGTAGCCTCGATAATAGTAACCTTCTTCATTCCAATTCCTCCAGACAGCCGATGATGGGTGAGTATTTGCGCAGGAGCTTCTTCTTCGCCTTGACGTATTCGTCATGTGTAATCATGCCGCGGTCAATCAGCGAAAGAAGCAGCAGCGAGGCCACGCGATACTTGATCTCGTTGGCGCTTTGTTCGTCAGTCATATGCACCTCCGTGAGCTTTCTTGCATTTATCACTTAGACCGGAGGATTTGTCAAGGGGTTTGTTTACAAGGCAGGGACGGTGTGCTATAATCAGCACGAT
>JAEEGF010379420.1_pt1 | contig 57532 bp, 49 predicted proteins | sample 9134171 | NCBI WGS metagenome assembly JAEEGF01 (sample SAMN16246542, study PRJNA631951) | gut metagenome | biome: gut microbiome; feature: rumen; material: AP-attached | host: Bos | place: Iran: Karaj | collected 2018-10 | reverse complement strand
CAAATCCTTGCACCCCGACCATTGATCTACTCCGGGCCCTTAGCTCAATCGGTCAGAGCATCCGGCTCATAACCGGCAGGTTCTGGGTTCAAGTCCCGGAGGGCCCACCAATTTAACATAGTATGCCCAGATAGCTCAGTAGGTAGAGCAGTAGACTGAAAATCTACGTGTGCCTGGTTCGATTCCGGGTCTGGGCACCAAAAAACCGCTTCCTTAAGGGAAGCGGTTTTTGTATGCTTTTGTGCTACATGGGGCTGTTTCCGTCCTGGTCACCCTCCCCGAAGCCGTCGCTGAAGGTGTGGAAGCTGTTGCTTATGAATTTGTCGTTCAGGGACAGGCGCTTTACCATCAGATAGGAGATCAGGAACATGACGATCACGAAGGGGTAGAAACTGAGGCCCAGGAAGCTGCCGTCTATGCTGGCCAGAAAATCGTAGGAGCCGTGGAGTATCAAGGGTATAATCACGGAAAGCCTGCGGTACTGTGCCGCCTTGGCGGGCTCGCCTGCATTCGCCCAGCGCTTGGCGGCGCCGTACCAGCAGCCCATGAAGATGCCAAAGCAGGTGTGGCCGGGCACCGCGGTAAGGGCTCTTAATACAGCGGTCTCAAAGCCGTACATCAGGACGTAGCTGATGTTCTCCCAGAGGGCAAAGCCCAGGGAAACGAAGGTGGCATAGACAACGCCGTCGAAGCTGCAGTTGAAGTGGGGGCTCTTCCAGGTCCTCGTCTTAAGGAGCACGTATTTTGCCAGCTCCTCAGCCACTCCGACTATAAGGAAATTGCTGATGAAAAGATAGGCGAGGCTGTCCTCTGGCAGGACTGCGTCGAGGACGAAAAAGCCGGCCCTTTCCAGCACCAGAGCTATCTCCGTGGAGATTACGCCGAAGACCACAAGGGTTATCAGCATGTGCAGGGGCTCCCTCTCCAGACTGTCGTGCTTATAGATGAACCAGAGCAGGTACAGGGCAGGGATCACGGCTGCTGCTATCAGCAGATAATTGACTGTGTCTGAGTAGTAATACATGTTTTTTCCTTAAGATATCATTACAGTTGCGTACATATCATTCTAAAATCGCAGTCTTTGTGGTATACTTGCATATACGGCCTTAAGGGCAGTTTTGTACTGCGATCAATTAATATAATAGCACTAAAAGGGTTTGTTGTTCAATGGCTGAAAATACTATTGAAACAATTGAATACGGCGAAGCTGTGGCTCCTAAAAGGAAGCTGCTGCTCCATTCCTGCTGCGGACCCTGCTCCACGGCGGTGCTGGAGCGGCTGGAGGAGTTTGATGTTACCATACTCTATTTCAATCCGAACATCACGGAGCCTGAGGAGTATGAGCACCGGCTTTCGGAGCAGAAGCGCTTTCTTTCCGAGAGCGAGGCTGCGGGAAGGCCCCATGTGGAGCTGATAGAAGGCCGCTTTGACCCGGGGGAGTTTTTTGAGGCCGCAAAGGGGCTGGAAAAGGAGCCTGAGGGGGGCGAAAGGTGCAGAAAATGCTTTGAGCTGCGCCTCAGGGAGACGGCACGCATGGCCGCAGAGCAGGGCTTTGACTGCTTTGATACCACCATGTCTGTCAGCCCCTATAAAAACTACGATGTTATCTGCCAGCTGGGCAGCGCTCTGGAAAAGGAGTATGGAATTGAGTTTCTTGCGGGGAATTACAAGAAAAAGGACGGATACCACCGCTCGATCCTTCTTTCGAAGGAGTATAGCCTTTACAGGCAGGATTACTGCGGCTGCATTTTTTCTAAGCTGGAGGCTGAGGAAAGGCGCAGAGCAAAGGAGGGCCGTCCATGATGAAATATCTGAATGTGATCGTGGACAGCAACACCAACTCCACTGACGAGCTCTACACCTACGCCTGCGATATCGAAGGGGCAGCCGTGGGAAGCAGGGTCAAGGTGAGCTTCGGCACCCGCAAAAGGCTTATCGACGCCTATGTGGCCCAGGTGCTGGAGGAGCCCCCGGAGGGCATTCCTGCAGGTAAGATAAAAAAGATAGCTGAACTTGACAAGGATTTTTCCCTGAGCGAGGAGGCCATGTCCACCGCCCTGTGGATGCACAGGCGCTATCTGTGCAGATATATAGAGGCGGTCAACTGCTTTCTTCCAAGCTTCAATTCAAGGAACGGCAGAAGCCGCGACCCCTTCGAGGACATAGAGCAGAGGCCGGAGGAAGCCAAGGAGCTGACGGAGGCCCAGAGAAAGGCTGCGGCAGAGATCGGCGCGGCCGTAGAAAGCGGAGAGCACAGCATCTTCCTGCTCCACGGCGTCACAGGCTCTGGCAAGACCGAGGTCTATCTTCAGGCCATGGAGAAGACTCTTAAAGAGGGCAGGCAGGGCATAGTCCTGGTGCCTGAGATATCCCTTACGCCCCAGACCGTGCAGCGCTTTGTGGATCGCTTCGGCAAGGATATCATAGCGGTGCTCCACAGCAGGCTCACCCCGGCCCAGAAGGACGCTGAATACAAAAGGATAATGACGGGGGAGGCGGGACTGGTGATAGGCGCAAGGTCAGCCATCTTCGCCCCTTTAAGGGATATAGGCCTTATCGTCATCGACGAGGAGCACGAGACCAGCTACAAGAGCGATAAGAGCCCCAAGTACGATGCAATAGAACTGGCGGTAAGAAGGGCCCAGACCCAGAAGGCGGTGCTGATACTCGGAAGCGCAACGCCTTCGGTGCAGGACTACTACAGGTCCTCCCAGGGCATATTCAGGCGCATAGAGCTGCCCGCAAGATATAACGAAAACCCTCTCCCAAGGGTGGAGATAGCGGACATGACTCTGGAGGTGAAGGCAGGAAACCGCAGTCCCTTCTCCAAGGCACTGGTGGAGGAGATGGACCGCTGCCTTAAGGAAAAGAAGCAGGTGATACTCTTTCTGAACCGCCGGGGCTATTCCAATCACGTTTCCTGCAGGGAATGCGGATATGTGGTGACCTGTCCCGAGTGCGGCATAGCAATGCCCTACCACAAGGACATAGGGCGCTGCGTGTGCCACTACTGCGGAAGGAGCGTTCCTCTGCCCAAGGTCTGCCCGGACTGCGGGAGCAAGATCATAGGCATGTATGGGGTCGGCACCCAGCAGGTGGAAGAGAAGGCTAAGGAGCTTTTCCCTGAAGCCCGGACAGAGCGCGTGGACCTGGATACGGTCAGCAAAAAAGGCGCTCTGGAGGCCATACTCAGGCGCTTTGAAAAGAAAAAGACCGACATACTCATAGGCACCCAGCTGGTGGCCAAGGGCCTGGATTTCGATAATGTGGGGCTTGTGGGCGTCATCAGCGCGGATACAAGTCTGAACATACCGGACTTCAGAAGCGGGGAGCGAAGCTTTCAGCTGATGACCCAGGCTGCAGGAAGAAGCGGCAGGGGCAGCGAGCAGGGGCTGGTGATAATCCAGACCTACGACCCGGAAAATGCCGTCATAAGAGCGGCTTCAAGGCACGACTACCTGGAGTTTTACGGTCACGAGCTGGAGATAAGAAGGGCAGTGTCCTATCCTCCCTTCAGCTACATCTTCCAGATAATATCCGCGGACCCGGACGCTGAAAAGGCTGAGGCCGCGGCTCTCAGGTGGGCAGAGCAGCTCAGGAGCTCCTTCGGAGGAAGCTGTGCGGTCCTGGGACCTGCGGCAACCACCAGGCTTAAGCTGGGCGGCATGTACCGCTTTCAGATACTGGTGAAGGCTCCCGCCGGACTGAGGCAGGCTGCGGCAGAGAAGATAGGCGAGCTTAAAAAGGAATTCATAAAGGGAGAGGGAGCACCCGAGCTCATAAGCATAGATATCAATCCATATTCATTCATGTGAGGAGAAAGAATGGCACTGAGAAATATAGTAATCGAAGGAGATCCCGTTCTCGGGAAGATCGCTAAGGAAGTCAAGGACGTGAACGATCATGTCAGGGAGATAATCGACGACATGACCGAGACCATGAGGCATGCTCAGGGCATAGGCCTTGCGGCGCCGCAGATAGGCGTTCTCAGAAGGCTGGTGGTGATAGAGCTGGGCGATCAGCTTTACGAGCTGGTGAATCCGAGGATAGTTGAGCAGGACGGTGACCAGTTCGAGGAGGAGGCCTGCCTTTCGGTTCCCGGCATGGCCGGCAGAGTCCACAGACCTGCATGGGTAAAGGTGGAGGCTCTTGACCGCAATGGTCAGCCCGTTACCTACGAGGGTACTGAGCTTCTGGCCAGAGCCTTCTGCCATGAGCTGGACCATCTGGACGGCATACTCTACGACTCCAAAGCCGAAGAGATGCGCAGCACCGAGGACGACGAGTACGAGGATCTGGAGGATGAGGCGGAGGAAGCCGCCGCAGAGGAAAAGGCAGAGTAATGAAGATAGTTTACATGGGCACCCCGGAGTTTGCAGTCCCTGCCCTGGATGCTCTTGCTGCGGCAGGACACGAGATACCTCTGGTCCTGGCAAAGCCTGACATGCCAAGGGACAGAGGCAAAAAGCTGCAGGCCTGTCCGGTCAAGGCCAGGGCTCTGGAGCTTGGTCTTGAGGTGGAGACGCCTGAAAGGCTCAAGGGCGATAAGTCTATTGAGGAAAAGCTGAGGACACTGGCGCCGGACCTTATAGTGGTGGCTGCTTACGGCATGCTGCTTCCCAAGGCCATACTGGACATACCAAGGCTTGGCTGCATCAATATCCACGGCTCCCTGCTCCCCGAATACAGAGGCGCGGCTCCTATACAGAGGGCCATCCTGGAGGGCAAGGAGGAGCTGGGAGTCACCCTCATGTATATGGAGGAGGCCCTGGATGCGGGTGATATGATAGCCAAGGCATCCACCCCGGCGGATGACAAGACCTCCGATGAGCTGTTTCTTGAACTGGCTCAGCTGGGAGCAGAGCTTCTTATGGAGCAGCTTCCGCTGATAGAGGCCGGAAGGGCTGAGCGCATCCCTCAGGATGACAGCAGGGCAAGCTGGGCCCCCAGAATAGAAAAGGAAGACGGAAAAATAGATTTCAGCGAGCCTGCCAGAGCCGTATACTGCAGGGTCAAGGCCATGAACAGCTGGCCCTCCGCATACTGCAGCCTGGGAGACAGGGTGATGAAGGTCCACAAGGCACGGCTGCTTACTCCTTCAGAGGAGCAGGAGCTTCCCGGTCTTCTGGAAAACGCCGCGAAGCTTCAGAACGCAGCCTCACCAGCCCCCGGAACCGTGCTTAAGGCGGACAAAAAGGGCCTTGTGATAGCCTGCGGAGAGGGTGAGGCAGCAGTCTTTACCAATATTCAGCTTCCGGGCAAGAAAGCCATGGATGTTTCGGCCTTTCTTTTAGGCAATAAAATTGAAATTGGCACCGTGCTCTGTTAAAATATAATTTGGAGCTATATGGACAAGGACAGGAAGCTGGCCTATCTGGCCCTGAAGGAAACTGAAAACGGAAGCTGGTCCAACATGGCCATCTCAAAGCTTTTTTCGAAGGAGAGTGCAGACGCTCCGGCTTTTGTGCGTGAACTTGTATACGGGGCCCTGAGAAACCAGCTGCTTTTGGACTTCAATATTGACTATTACCTGAAAAAACCGTCTATATCTATAGCAGCAAGAATAATACTGCGTCTGGGCTTTTATCAGCTTCTCTTTATGGACAGCGTACCGGACTACGCGGCTGCGGACAGCAGCACTGAGCTTGCGGCAAGATTTGCAGCCTCCCAGAAGGGGCTCGTTAACGGAGTCCTCAGGAGCTACATAAGGGACGGCAAAAAGCTTCGGCTGCCCACTCTTTTGGAAAGCCCGGAAGCCGCAGAAAATGTACCCTCCGGCAAAGCTGCTGCGGAAAGCGCCAAGTCCAGGGCTGCGGCAAAATATCATGACAGGCTCATAAGGCGGCTAAGCGTGGAATATTCGGTCAGGCCCTGGATAGCAGAGCTGTGGCTGTCATCCTACGGCAGAGAGCAGGCGGAAGCCCTGCTCGGTGCCTCCGTCACTCCCGCGCCCCTGGTCATAAGGGCGAACGTGTTAAAAAACAGCAGGGAGGAACTGGCGGAAAGGCTTAGTGCCATAGGCTTTGAGACCTCCCCTCTGGAGGATGTCCCGGCGGGCCTTAAGGCTAAGGGCAGCGGTCTGCTGGATACGGAGCTCTTCCGCAAAGGGAATTTTTCCGTTCAGGGAGAAGCCTCCCAGCTGGCGGTGAGCCTGCTGGATCCAAAGCCCGGTCAGAGGGTGATAGACCTTTGCGCCGCTCCCGGCGGCAAATCCTGCGCCATGGCAGAGGCCATGGGCGGTGAGGGTCAGGTGCTGGCCTTCGATATCTATCCGGAGCGGGTCAGGCTGATAGAGGCTCAGGCTAGAAGGCTTGACATAGGGATCATAAGGGCGGAGGCGGGGGATGCCTCGGTGTTCAGGCCGGAGCTTTCGGAAAGCGCTGACAGAGTCCTGGCGGATGTGCCCTGCTCGGGCCTTGGCACATTAAGGCAAAAGCCCGAGATAAAGCTGAAGGAGGAGCCCGAAGGACTGGAGCAGCTCCCGGGCCTTCAGCAGAAAATACTTGAAAACGCGGCAGGCTGCCTGAAAAAGGGCGGGCAGCTGCTTTACTCCACATGCACTGTGAATCCGGCGGAAAACTGTGAAAACGTAAGGCGCTTCCTCGAAGGCCGAAGGGGCTTCGAGCTGGTCTGCGAGAAGCAGCTCTTCACCGAAAAGGACGGCCCCGACGGATTCTACATGGCATTGATAAAAAGGATCGGTTAAAAGGATCAGAGAATGATAAGTGTAGGTTTTAAAACAGACAGAGGCATGCTCAGAAGGAGCAACGAGGATTCGGTCTTTGTTGTCCCAAAACATCAGCTCTACATAGTCGCCGACGGCGTCGGAGGCCATAACTCCGGCGAGGTGGCCAGCCGCATGGCTGTGGAGACCATCGCAGACTATGCCATGAGCAATCCTCCGGAGGATGTGAAGGGAGACAAGGCTCTGAAGGCCTATTTCGAGGAGTGCATGGTCCTTGCCAACAGCCGCATCTACACCGAGGCTCAAAAGCCCGGCAGGCGCTACGGCATGGCGACCACCTGCGTGCTTCTGTATATCAGGGAGGACACCGCCTTCGTGGTCAATATAGGGGACAGCCGCTGCTACCTGGTAAGGGACGGCATAATGCGGCAGATCAGCCAGGACCACAGCGTGGTGATGGAGCTGGTCCGCTCAGGGGTCCTCAGCGAGGAGGATGCGAAGACCAGTCCCGACAGAAACCAGATTACAAGAGCCCTTGGCGGAGAGGAAACGGCGCAGCCGGACTTTTTCTCCTTCAGGCTTTACCCGGCTGATACAGTGGTGCTGTGCAGCGACGGTCTCTACTCCGAGGTGGAGGAGGACCGGATAGCCCAGCTCTGCAGCCGATATAAAACGATGCATCGCCTGACCAAACAGCTGGTCGATGAAGCCAATAAAAACGGCGGAAAAGACAATATTTCAGTCGTTTGTGTCAGGATCTCCTAGGAGGCAGTTATGGCAAACAGGATATTAGCAGGAAGATATGAGCTGCTGGAAAAGATAGGTGAGGGCGGAATGGCCGTGGTCTTCAAGTCCAGGGACAGGCTGCTCAACCGTCTGGTGGCTATCAAGATACTTCGTCCGGAGTACACCAAGGACAGTCTCTTCATCGAAAGCTTCAAAAATGAATCCCAGCTGGCTGCCAGCATCGTGCATCCCAACATCGTCAACATCTACGATGTAGGAAAGCAGGGGAACATCTATTACATCGTAATGGAGCTGATCGAGGGCGAGCCTCTTTCTACGATCATCGCAAGGGAGGGCGCTCTGGAGCCGAGAAGGGCTGTAAAGATCGCGAAGGAAGTGGCATCGGCCCTTTCCACAGCCCACAAGCACCAGCTCATCCATAGGGATGTGAAGCCCCACAACATTATGATCACAAAGGACGGGACTGCGAAGATCACGGACTTTGGCATAGCCAAGCAGGTGTCCCAGGACACCTTTGTGGGAGAGCAGCAGAGCGCTGTTATGGGCTCCGTGCACTATTTCTCCCCTGAGCAGGCCAGAGGCGGCTATGTGGATGAGCGCTCGGACATATATTCCCTTGGCATAGTGCTCTACGAGATGGTCACCGGCAAGGTCCCCTACGATGGGGAGACCGCCGTTGAGGTGGCTGTAAAGCACATGAACGAGGAGATGGTACCTCCCTCGGAGATCAATCCCAACGTGCCGGCGGATCTGGAGGAGATCATCCTCAAGGCCACGGACAAGCTTCAGGTGAACCGCTACAAGAACGCGGACGAGATGATCACCGCGCTGAACTTCATCAAGTTCTCCAGGATCGTGGGCTCTAAGGCCGAAGAGGGCGAGGCTGCAGCCTCTGTGATCAAGGCTCACGACGGCGACAGGCAGAAGGACGGCGAAGAGGCTCAGGGCAGCGAAGCCGACGGAGAGGAAAAGAAGGGCGACGACAAGGACGCTAAGAAAAAGCTTCTGATACAGATAGCCATAGCCATTCTGCTTGCTCTGCTGCTTGCCTTCCCGGTCAGCAGCCTGGTGGCAAGGATGATTAAAAACGTGAGCGAGACCGTAAAGCCGCCTGAAAACGTGACCGTTCCCAAGGTTGTGGGCCTTGACTACGATGAGGCTGAAAGGCAGCTGGCTCAGATAGGCCTTAAGATAACCAAGCAGAACACCGTAAGGAGCGCGGATTTTGCTCCGAACCAGATAACCACCCAGTCACCCTCGGAAGGCACCACGGTCAAGGAGGGCCAGAGCGTAAAGGTCACGGTGAATGCCGGAGAGGCCGTAAAGGCCGTGCCCAGCGTGGTGAACGAAAGCTATGCCAACGCCAGATACAAGCTGGAAAGCATGGGCTTTAAGATCGGCGAGGTCAAATATGTGCCCAACGAGGATATAGAGACCAACTGGGTCATCAGCCAGAACCCCGCCGCAGGCTCCAGCATGTCCGACGGGACCTCCGTGGACCTGGTTGTCAGCAAGGGCAAGGAAATCAAGGTGGACCTGTCCAACATGACCGAGGCTGAAGCCAAGACCCTTCTGGAGGAGCTGGGCCTTTCCCTTGGCGTGGTGAGCCAGGACTACAGCGATACGATAAAAGAGGGACGGATCTGCGATCAGAATCCCGACAAGGATACTGTTCTGAGCGAGGGTCAGTCCGTGGATATAGTCATAAGCATGGGCAAGGAGCCTGAGCCCGAGAAGCCTCCTGTGGAGGAGACTCCCACCGAGCCTGCCGTCACAGACCCTGTTCAGGGCGGCGAGACCAAGCCTGATGATGGTCAGGGGTCTCAGGGCGGCCAGGACAGTCAGGGCGGCGAGACCAAGCCCGACGACGGAGTTGACAGCAGGTACGAGCTGAAATCCGTGGCCATCCCTGTGGACCTGAGCAAGGCCACAGAGGATGAATTCGAGCTGAAGGTGAATGTAAACGACGGCATCGGAGACCCCAGGACTCTCATTGAAAACGTTCACAAGTCCGAGGGAAGCAAGATACTCAGCGTTTCCGGAAGGGGCCCCAACGGCAGAGTCGTGGTGCGCTTTGGAAATGTGGTCATGTATCAGTACTCCGTAAACTTTGAGACCGGAGAAGTCCTCTAATGGAGGGCGTTATACTCAGAGGAGTTGGCGGCTTCTATTATGTGAAGAGCGGAGAAAGGGTCTTCGAATGCAAAGCCAGAGGAGCCTTCAGAAAACAGGGCATAACCCCTCTTGCGGGGGACAGGGTCCTGCTGGAGGAGCTGCCGGAGTACACAGGCTCTGACCTTGAAGGAGGCGGCAGTTACCCTGTGGGGGTGGTTGAGGAGATACTGCCAAGGCTGAACAGCTTCGACAGGCCTCCCGCTGCCAATGTGGAGCTCATGGTGCTTGTGATAGCCGCAAAGGATCCCCTTCCCAGCTACAGGACCATAGACAGCTTTGCCGCCGCCGCGGAGCAGTCCCACACGGAGCTGCTCATATGCGTCAACAAGACGGATCTGGCGGAGGCTGCGGACCTGGATGGCCTTAAGAGGACCTACGAAGGCCTCTATCCCATGGTGTTTGTCAGCGCCGCTGCAATGGAGGCAGGCAGGCCGGAGGAAGCAGGCCTGGAGGAGCTGAAAAAGGCCATAAACGGCAGGCAGATAGCCTTTGCAGGGCCGTCCGGGGTGGGCAAATCCTCCCTTATAAACCTGCTCCTCGGAAGAAATATCACCGAGGTAGGGGATATCAGCCGCAAAAACCTCAGGGGAAAGAATACCACCCGTCACACGGAGCTTTTCGAGGGGGACGGCTTTCTGATCTTCGACACCCCGGGCTTCACATCCTTTGAGGCTCTGGGCATAGAGGAGGATGAACTGGCAGGGCTTTTCCCCGAGATGAGAGCCCTGATCGGAAAATGCTATTATAACAACTGCCGTCACCTTAAGGAGCCGGACTGCGCGGTTCGGGCGGCGGTAAGGGACGGACGCATCAGCCGCAGCCGCTATGAAAGCTACAAGGCAATGATGCAGGAGATAAAGGACAGCAGAAAATACTGAGAGGGATATATGTCAGCCTGGAAATCGATAAAGCATAAGGGGGAACAGCAGATGCCAAGACTCGCACCATCAATATTGTCCGCGGATTTTTCCGCGCTGGCGGATTCAGTTGCCAAGATCGAAGCAGGAGGGGCCGATCTGGTCCACTGCGATGTAATGGACGGCCACTTTGTACCGAATATAACCTTCGGAGCCCCCATAGTCAAAAGCCTGGTGGGTAAGACCTCCCTGCCCCTGGACGTGCATCTTATGATAGAGCGTCCCGACGAGAGGATACCTGATTTTGTAACTCCCCAGACCGAATTCATAGTGGTGCACCAGGAGGCCTGTGTGCATCTTCACAGGACGGTGCAGCTCATCCACAGCTTCGGCATCAAGGCCGGCGTGGCTCTGAATCCTGCCACACCGCTGGGCGCCCTGGACTACATACTGGATGACCTGGATCTGGTTCTCATCATGTCCGTGAATCCGGGCTTCGGCGGTCAGAAGTTCATACCCGTGGCCATGGAAAAGATAGCCCAGCTCTCTGAAATGAGGGAGGAGAGCGGCCTTAATTTCGCCATCGAGGTGGACGGCGGCGTCAATCTGGACAATGCCATGAGCCTCATAGCCAATGGCGCAGACATACTGGTGGCAGGCTCCGCCGTATTCGGTGCGGAGGACGTCACCGCCAGGACAAGAGAGTTCACAAAGCTCATACATTTTTAGTTTTCATGGATTCTTCACGAAACACACAACCGTCTTTAACGGACATGGGGTATTTTGTATCTGCATCTCAAGAGGAAGGATAATGCCAATGAAAAAGCTTCTGGCTTTAGCACTAGCACTATTATTGATAACAGGGACGCTGCTGACAGGCTGCGGTCTTAAGACCGGCGATCAGCCTCAGGAGACCGGCCAGGAGGGCATCAAGCCTGACACCCAGCAGGAGGAGGTAAATACCACTCCCGAGGCCGTTGAGGAGACTGTCACCGTGCCTGTGAGCAAGCTGCTTGAGTACGCCCAGTCCAGTTCAGCCATCTGGGAATTCGTCCAGCGATTTTTCAGTGACAGGATAATCTTCAAGGACAGACTGGGGAATTACACCTACGTCTACATTGACGATGACATGCCCAGATCCGATTACGATTTCGATAATCTGGTGAATGTGGGGACCACAAGAAAGGAATTTGAATACCAGGAGAACGGGGTCACCACCTCCATCAAGGGCATAGACGTTTCGCAGTACCAGGGCGATATCGACTGGGAAAAGGTGGCGGCTGATGGTGTAAAATTCGTATTCATAAGAGCAGGCTACAGGGGCTACGGCACCGGAAAGCTGGTGCAGGACAGCTGCTTCGAAAAGAACATCGAGGGAGCCCTGAAGAACGGCATAGAGGTGGGCATCTACTTCGTGACCCAGGCCATCAGCACAGAGGAAGCCCTGGAAGAGGCGGATTACGTGCTGGATATGATAAGGCCCTATAGGGTATCCTGGCCAATAGTTCTGGACATCGAGGATGCCAGCGGCAAGGCAAGGACTTCGGATCTCACTGCGGAGGAGAGGACCACCTATACTCTGGCCTTCTGCTCCAGAATTATTGAGGCAGGTCACACGCCCATGCTCTACTGCAACATCCGCTGGTTCATCGAGGAGCTGGACCTTACAAGGCTCACCAAGGTGGACAAGTGGTTCGCCCAGTACTTCAACAGACCCTTCTTCCCCTACGAATTCGGTGTATGGCAGTACAGCAGCACCGGAAGAGTCAACGGCATAACAGGAGATGTAGATCTGAATATCGCTTTCAAGGATTACGGAGCGGAGGGGAATTAAATGGATGACAGAAAACTTTACAGGTCGAATACAGACAAGGCCATTTTCGGCGTATGCGGAGGCATAGCGGAGTACTTCGGAGTCGATTCTCTGATCGTAAGACTGCTGTTCGTGCTGGTGACCTTCGGCTATGGCAGCGGCCTTCTGGTATATCTCATAGCGGCCCTGGTCATTCCCAAGAAGCCCGATGGCGTGACAAACGAGTTTTCAGGCTACGCCAACGCTCAGAATCCCCAGGCAAGATACGATGGCTCCGCTTCATATACAAGAGTGAACCCGGTGTTCGCCGGCGATGCGGAATCCGCTGCAAGGATAAGAAGGGCTGCCCAGAAGGAAATGGATGAGGCCATGGAGGCCGCTGAAAAGGCAGCTGTGAACGCCCAGACCGTAAAGGCTGCTGCCGAGGCTGCAGGAAAGAATCTGGAGGAGGACGCGGACTATATAAAGGCTATGGCCGAAAGCTCCGCTGCCTTCAATGCCTACAAGGAAGCAGCGGACAAGGCTGAGAGAGTCTTCAGGGGTGATGCCGCAAACGTGGAGGAGGCAGCCGCCCAGATAAAGGCCGAGGCTGAAAAGGCAAGGGCTGAGGCTGAAGCCGCAGGCGCTTCAAAGGATACCGGCTACACCCGGACCTCCGCAGAGCGCACAGGCAGCTACAGCTACAGCACGTCAGCATCCTCCGGCGCGGCTGCAGAAAGCGGCTCCTCCCAGAGCTACAGCTATCAGAGCAGGGGTCCTGCAAGCCAGACCCAGGCTCCGAAGCAGGAGAAGAGCAGCAAGGCGGGAAGCAAGACCATGGGGACCATAGGTGTGGCCCTGCTGGCAATAGGCGTCATGTGGATACTTCAGCGTTTCTTCAGACATCTGCCCGTGTTTGCCATAGTTCTGATAATCGTAGGCTGCTACATTCTGTTTACAAAGGACAAGTAATAGCATATAATATTGCCTGAGAATAATACTCAGGCATTTTTTATTACGGAGGATATATACTCATGAGAAAACCTGTTATCGGAATGTGCTTTACCGCGAACAAGAAGGGCGATCTTGCATCAAGATTCGTATTCAATTCTTCTTATGTCAATGCTATATATGAGGCCGGCGGAGTACCTATGCTCATCCCTGTCACCGGTGACAGCGTGGAGCTTGCAAAGGACTACATGGCTGTTATGGACGGCCTGCTGGTTCCCGGCGGCGTGGACTGCAGCACCAGGCTCTTTGGTCAGGAGCCCCATCCCACAGTAAAGCACACTAATGTTGAACTGGATAATTTCGAGATCGAGCTGGTGAGGCTGGCGAAGGAAGCCGGAAAGCCCATCCTCGGCATCTGCAGAGGCCTGCAGCTCATAAACATCGCCTTTGGCGGCACCCTTACTCAGGATATCCCCAGCCAGCTCAAGAGCCCCATCTGCCACGGCCAGGACATGCTCAGAAGAGACGAGCTGACCCACAGCGTGGATCCTGTGGAGGGCAGCAAATACGCAGCGCTGCTGGGCGCTGAAAAGCACTATGTAAACAGCTTCCATCACCAGTGCATCGACAGGGTGGCTGATGGCTTCAAGGTTGGTGCCAAGGCTCCGGACGGCATCGTTGAGAGCATCGAATCCGAGGGCTTCAACACCTTCGCGGTCCAGTACCATCCGGAGGAGCTTTTCGCGCGCTACTCTGAGTTCAGAGCCATATTCAAGGATGAAGTGGAAAGAGCAAAGAAGTACATTGCAGAGCACGAATAGACAGGTTCATCCAGAACATATTACAGAACGTAAAAAAGCAGGCCGAGGCCTGCTTTTTCACATGTTAGGTTTAATTAAGGAGTATTGAATGCGTTATTGTATTGGGCTGCCTGCTGCTACTGGCGGTTGTATTCTTCGATGGCCTTTGCCAGCAGCTGTATGCCCCTTCGGATCTCTTCTTCGTTTATGACGTAGGCCAGGCGGCATTCCTGCCTTCCCATGCCCGGAGTCTTGTAAAAGCCTGCGGCCGGGGCGTACATCAGGGTCTCTCTGCCTTTCTTGTTAAAGCTGGCCAGTAGCCACACCAGGAACTTTTCGGTATCGTCCACCGGCAGGGTCACCATCATGTAAAAGGCGCCGGAGGGCTTGGAAAAGCTCACTCCCGGGATCTTTGAAAGCTCCTCGCAGAGCACATCTCTGCGGCGTCTGTATTCCTCCCTCGTGGCATCGAAGTAGCCGGGACCCATCTCGTAGAGGCTGACGCTTGCCAGCTGCTCCAGCGTGGCCACGGAAAGCCTGGCCTGCAGCAGCTTCATAAGCCTTGCCATGAACTGCTGGTTGCGGCAGATAAGCTCGCCTACTCTGGCTCCGGTGGCGGAAAAGCGCTTGGATACCGAATCGATGATTATCAGGTGCTCCGCCAGCCTGTGCATGGATGCGAAGCTGAAGAGCTCGCCTGATTCGTAGCTGAATTCTCTGTAGACCTCGTCCGCTATCAGGAAGAGGTCATGGTCGATGACGAAATCGGCCAGCACCTGTCTTTCCTCTGGACTGAGTATCAGCCCTGTGGGATTGCCGGGGTTTGTTACCATGATGGCTCTGGTGGAGGGGGTGAGGGCAGCCTCCAGCTTTTCCCTAACCGCGTAGCGGTAGCCCTCCTCGGGGCTGGTGGGCACAGGCACTATGCTTGCTCCCGCCATGGTTATGAAGGTGTTGTAGTTGGGGTAGAAGGGCTCGGGGATCATTATTTCGTCTCCGTCATCCAGTATGACGGAAAGAGCCAGCTGCAGGGCTTCGGAGCCCCCCTGAGTGATGGCTATGTCCTGGGGCATAAGGCGGCAGCCTATCCTTGCGTAGTAGATCTGCACCGCGTCTATGAGCTGGGGTATGCCCTGGGAGGGCGCATAGCCCAGGACCTCGCCGCTGAAGTCTCTGATTGTGTCAAAAAAGACCTTCGGGGTCTTGATATCGGGCTGACCGATGTTAAAATGATATATATGGCTCCCACGATGCTCCGCGTCCTGCTGGTAGGGGTGGAACTTTCTTATGGGAGAATAATCGCATTTTTCAATTTTGCCGGAAAATTTCATTCAATAAGCTCCATTTCGGCCGCCTTGCCGAAATAATTTCGTCGATTGCAACGTGACTATTATAGCACCGAAGCGGAAAAATAAACGATATTATTTTGATATTGGAGCAATTTATTGTAGTTGACTGGAATAATTGCGGCATATTTTGAAACAACTCAATATTATTCGATATATAGTCTCTTGTTCTATAATTTGACGCAGTATAAGTGCTTTTTTCAGTGATATTAATTGTGCTAAAATATGGACATGAAGGAGATCATCATATCAAAACTCGATGAATTCAAGCGTCTGCGGGGTCACGACCTTCAACTGAACGCATGGCTCAGGGACAGCGACCTCTGGTACTGGCTCTACAGCGCTCTGCGCCTCAACGGCACACCCCTGGACAAGCAGCAGATCCTCAGCGTACTTTCCGGAGAACTGCAGGAAAATCTCCCTCTGGATACCTACAGCTTCATTCACGGCTATGCCGCAGTCTACAAGGACATGGTGGACTGCCTGGAGATGCAGGCGAATCCGGACCTGAAGATAATGCACAGGTGGTACTGTTCCGTGTTCGGCACGGATGAGGCGGAGTACAGACGCAACAATCCGGTGGTATATCAGTGGGACTTTGTACCGCCTCATTTTCTTGATGTCAGGGATCTGCTGGACAGTATGCTTAAGAAGGCTTATGCCAGCCGTCACTCGGATTATTTCATCGACAACGCAGCCATGCTGCATCTGGACCTTCTGAAGATCTACCCCTACGGGAAGAACAGCATAATTATGGCCGGCATACTGATGATGTATGTGCTGATGTCCTATGGCTGTCCGCTGCCGAGCCTCACCGCCAACGAGGTGGATTATTCGAATCTGATATATAAATACATTCACGACGGGGACCCGGAGCCCTTTATTTCCATGGTCGAACGCAGTGTGCTGAACCGGCTGGAGGCAGTGATAGAGATCTGCCGGCAGGCCAGGGAGGCCAGGGGCGAGAGGCCGGAGCTGCTTCTGAAGGAGGACCAGTGATGATCAGGATTGAAAACTGCGACATGAGCGAGCATACCAGCTTCAGATGCGGCGGCAGAGCGGCGATTTATCTGGAGCCGGAGACTCTGGAGGAGCTGAAGGAGGCTGTGGAGGCGGCAAACAGAGAGTCGCGGGCCTTTATCTTCATGGGCAACGGCAGCAATATGCTTTTCGCCGAGGAGGGCTACGATGGCTGGGTCATAAGCCTCAGAGGGCTTAAGGATCTGGTGCTGATGGCGGACTCGGGGGCTGAGGAGGATCAGGGCTATGGCTACATCGGTGCTGATGCGGGCTGCAGCCTTTCTGCCATTGCAAAGCTGGCTCTGGCCAACAGGCTGGCGGGCTTTGAATTCGCCTCGGGGATCCCGGGAAGCCTTGGCGGCGCAGTCCTTATGAACGCAGGCGCCTACGGCGGCGAGATGAAGGATGTGCTGGTGTCCGTAAGGACCATGGACATATTCGGCCGCATACGGGACTGGAAGGCAGAGGAGCTGGAGCTGTCCTACAGGCACAGCTGCTTTATGGATGACCGGACGCAGATAATAATCTCCGCGGTGATAAGGCTGCCCAGGGGAGACAGAGCAGATATAGAGGCTAAGATGAAGGATCTGGCGGAAAGGCGCAGGGAAAAGCAGCCGCTGCAGTATCCTTCCGCAGGAAGCTTTTTCAAGCGCCCGGAGGGGCATTTCGCGGGCAAGCTGATAGAGGACGCAGGCCTTAAGGGCCTTCAGATAGGAGGAGCCCAGGTGTCTGACCTGCACGCGGGCTTCATAATCAACAAGGACAGAGCCACAGCCACAGATGTTATAGAGCTGATGCATGTGGTGCAGGAGACGGTCCTCGACCGTTTCGGTGTAAGGCTGGAGCCGGAGGTTCAGATAATCCGGCTGCCGGAGAAAGAGGAAAACTGATTTGAGCTGCATAAACGCAGATTATCATACTCATACTGTTTATTCCCATGGGAAGATAAGGCCCCACGGGAAGAGCACGGTGGAGGAAAACGCAGCCGCGGCTGAGGCTGCGGGTCTTAAGCTGCTGGGGATCTCGGATCATGGTCCGGGTCACATAGGCTATGGCCTTGACATGAAAAAGCTCCCGCAGCTGAGAGAGGAGATCGAAGCCGCAAGAAAGGCTCACCCGGGGCTTGAGATACGCTTAAGCGTGGAGGCAAATATCATCAATCCCTCGGGGCGCCTGGATGTGAGCCCGCTGGAGCAGGAGCTCTTCGATTATATAATAGCGGGCTACCATTACGGCATTTTCGGCGAGAAGCCCTTTAAGGCCACCATGGTGCACGCCGGAGGCTACTGGTACGGCGCCACGGGCCGTTCGTCAAAGCGGGCTCTGGTCTTCAACACGGATCTGGTGCTGGCGGCGCTGGAAAACAACAGCCTGCTGATACTCACCCATCCGGGAGACAAGGCGGCCTTCGATATAGGAAGGATTGCCGAGGCCTGCGAAAAGTGCGGCACCTGGATGGAGATCAATGCCCACCACCCGGCGCTTACTGTGGAAGGCATAAGAACTGCCATGGAATACGATGTGAAATTCGTGCTCAGCAGCGACGCCCACATCGCAAAAAATGTGGGGAATGTGGACGCAGCCCTTGCCAGGGCAAAGAAGGCGGGGCTTGATTTGTCCCGCATCGTCAATTACACCGGCGAATAACGAACGGGTCACCCGTTTTCATATACAGGGAGGAGGGATCCCATGGAACTGGTAGTTGTAACAGGAATGTCAGGGGCAGGAAAGACCCAGGCCATACGCTGCCTGGAGGATCTGGATTATTACTGCATCGACAATATTCCGCCAACTCTGATGCTGGAATTCGTGAATGTCATCAAGAGGGGCGGAGAGGAGATGGAGCGCCTGGCCTTTGTGATGGACGCCAGAGGCGCCAAGTTCTTCGGCGACATGAGAAATGTGCTGGAGGAGCTGCGCCAGATGGAGGATGTGAACCTCCGTCTCATCTTCCTTGAGGCCTCCGATGCTGTGCTTCTGAACAGGTATAAGGAGACCCGCCGCATGCATCCTCTTGCGCAGGACGGCAGGATCCAGGACGGGATCGCAAAGGAAAGAGAACTGCTGAGCTTTGCCAAGGAGCAGGCCAGCATAGTGATAGATACCACAAATCTTAAGACGGCGGCTCTTAATGCGGCCATACGCAAATTTATAGCATCCGAGCGTAAGAAGGATATTTTCAGCTTCACCGTCATGAGCTTCGGCTTTAAAAACGGCATCCCCGAGGAGGCTGACTGGGTACTGGACACCAGATTCATCCCTAACCCCTTCTACGTGCAGAGCCTTAAGCATCTGACGGGGCTGAACAAGAAGGTGCAGGATTATGTTATGCGCTTCCCCAAGACCATGGAGTTTGTGGATGCCCAGGCCAGGTGGCTGCTGGATCTGGCGCCGGCTTACATGCACGAGGGGAAGTATCACCTGATGATCGCCGTGGGCTGTACCGGCGGCCAGCACAGAAGCGTGGTGGTGGCGGAAAAGCTTGCCCAGGCGCTGGATGCCAGCGATTATAACGTGATACTGCTGCACAGGGAGCTGAGGAACAAGCCCAACAACAAGAATGCCGGGTCTTATCCGGGCATACTGTAAAGACAGGGCTGCGGGCTCTCCGCAGCTGTGGAATATGATATTGAAAGGCGGCTCTCCAGCCGTCGGAAACAGGAGAACATGTCATTCAGTGCTGATGTAAAAAAGGAACTGACCCTTGCGGAGCCCGGGAAGAAATGCTGCCAGCTGGCGCAGATCACCGGGTTTTTGAGGCTGGCTGGAAGCATAACCCTTGGCATCGGCGGCATGGGTGTTAAGATAAGCACAGAGAATCCCGCGGTGGCCAGGGCCTTCGCGACTCAGGTCAAGGACTATTTCGGAACCAGGGCTTCCCTTAGCGTGGAGGAATCGGCTCTGGCAAGAGGCCGGTCCTACGAGCTTTCCATAACCCCTGATATGAATGCGGACGCCATCCTTCGTGAAACTAGCATCCTTTCGGTCAAGGAGGGAAGCAATTACATAACTGACGGCATCAGCAGCGATATCACAAGAAAGCGCTGCTGCAAGAAGGCAGCTCTTCGCGGGGCCTTTCTTGCCACCGGGTCCGTAAGCGCTCCCACCTCCAAGGGCTATCATCTGGAGATAAGCTGCAGCTCTGCGGCCATGGGAGAGGATGTGCAGAAGCTGATGGCTTCCTTTGGCCTGAGGGCTAAGCTGAGCAAGCGGAAGGGCCGCTTTGTGGTCTATCTTAAGGACGGCGAGCAGATAGCGGATTTTCTCGGGCTTGTGGGTGCCAACAGCGGCATGTTCAGCTATCAGGATACCAAGATCACCCGGGAGATGAAGAACGAGGCTAACCGCCTGAACAACTGCGAGATAGCCAACCTTGACAAGACCATTGCTGCTGCTCAGAAGCAGATCGCAGACATTCGCAGGATCGAGGAAAGAAGGGGTCTGGATTTTCTGCCCCTTAAGCTCAGACAGACTGCGGAGCTTCGGCTGGAGAATCCTGAGCTGCCGCTTACGGAGCTGGCTGAGCTCTTCGATCCACCGCTGAAGAAATCGGGCCTGAATCACCGCTTCGAAAAAATAGCGGAGATAGCGAAAAACCTTCACTGATACAGCCTGCTATAGTGTATAATGGCGTTTGTACGGCTTCAGCCGGCAAACGCTTTTAATTTGAGGACTACTGATGTTTAAAAAAATACCGGGGACCCTGAGTACCCTTTTTGCCTTCCTGTGCTTCGCGCTGGGAGGTCTGCTCATAAAGCTGATTCCATGGAATTCCCTGGCCATCAACTGCGCCAGGAATTTCATCGCCTTTTTCGTGATGCTTATCTATATGAAGGCTATCGGTCATAAGATCGTTTTCAATAAGCACGTTTTCGTGGGCGCATGCTGCCTTTTTGCCACCATCGCGCTGTACGCCATGGCGAACAAGCTTACCACCGCAGCAAATACCATCATCCTGCAGTTTACCAACCCCATATTCGTTATACTGCTGACCTGGCTGCTGTTTAAGAAAAAGCCCCGCAGGATGGATGTGGCTGCCTGCTTTTTCGTGTTCTGCGGCGTGGTGTTTTTCTTTGTCGACGGAGTTTCAGCTGGGAATATGCTGGGCAATGTGCTGGCTCTGATCTCAGGCTTTACCTTTGCGGGGGTCATGCTTATCAATTCCTATCCGGACTCGGATCCTCTGAGCTCTGTGCTGCTGGGCATGGCGGCGGGCTTTTTTATGGGACTTCCCTTCCTGATAAAGCAGGACCTGAGCGCGGGCGGCGCCGGTGCCTGGACAGCGCTTCTGGCCCTTGGCATCTTCCAGCTGGGCTTTGCCTATATTTTCTTTACAGAGGGCATAAAGACCACCCCGCCCATCGCGGCCAGCCTTATGGGCGGCATCGAGGCGGTGCTGAACCCCACACTGGTGGCCATATTCTATCACGAGCTGATCTCCCCCCTGTCCATGGTGGGAGCGGTGATAGTATTTATAAGCGTTATGGTCTATAATGTGATCGATACTGTTAAGCGGCAGAAGCATAAGGCCGCGTAAGGAGCAGAAATGGCATTACTCAAAAAGGATGAGATAAGCAGGGTCGTTGAGCTGATGATGGCGGAGTATCCGGATGCGGGCTGCGAGCTGGATCACGGCTCGGATTTTCAGCTTCTGGTGAGCGTGGTGCTCTCAGCTCAGACCACGGATAAAAGCGTGAATCAGGTGACTCCGGCGCTGTTTGCGGCGGCTCCCGATGCCTTTGCCATGGCTGAGCTGCCTGTTGAGCAGATAGAGGAGTACATACACCGCATAGGAATGTACAGGACCAAGGCGGCCAATGTGAGCAAGCTGTCCATAGCCCTGGTGAAGAACTACGGCGGTAAGGTGCCGGGGGACTATGATGAGCTGGTGAAGCTCCCGGGTGTGGGCCGCAAGACCGCCAATGTGGTATTGGCTGAGGCCTTCGGGCAGCAGAGGATAGCGGTGGATACCCATGTTTTCCGCCTGGCGAACCGCATAGGGCTGGCTGCAGAAAATGATGTGCTTGCCACGGAGGAGAGACTCATGAAGGTGCTTCCGGAGAACTGCTGGACAGCCATGCATCACGCTCTGATCTGGCACGGAAGAAGGGTCTGCGCCGCAAGAAAGCCCGCCTGCGAGGGCTGCTGTCTGAACGGAGTATGCAAAAGGAACGGGCTTTAAATTCTTTTACAAGTTACACTTGACATATACCCCATAGGGGTATATTATTTTGTGCGTAAATAATACCCGGCGGGGGTATGCGTGAGTTCTATCATACATACCTTCAGGTAAAGAAGAGGTTTTGAATATGGAAAAGGAAAGCAGTATGAAAGCCAGGGGTTCGTCACATGAGCGCCACAGGAGCATGCCCAGGGATCCGGAGCAGATAAAGCAGCTGAAGAACAGGCTGAGCCGCATGACCGGGCAGCTGAACGGCATCGGCAGGATGCTTGATGACAACCGCTACTGCGGGGATATTCTGATGCAAGTGGCTGCGGTGGAGAGCGCGCTGCAGAATTTCGGATACATAGTGCTTCAGACCCACATGGAAAGCTGCGTGGCTGAGGAGCTCAGGGAAGGGAATCCTGAGATCATGGCTGAGACCATGGATCTTATAAAAAAGCTGAAATAGTACTTTGATGGAAAGGACGGCTCCGGAGCAGGTATCCGGAGGCATATGATGGCTAAGGTAAATAACGAAAAATACAGTGTTACGGGCATGAGCTGCGCAGCGTGCAGCGCCCATGTGGAGAAGGCGGTCCGGGGGCTTGCGGGCATCACGGATGTGCAGGTGAACCTGCTGACCAACTCCATGATAGTCAGCTACGACGATCCCTGCAGTCCCGCTGCCATAAGCAAGGCGGTGAGTGATGCAGGCTACGGGGCGAGCCCTATGAAGCAGGCGAAAGGCGGCTCTGCTTCCAATGCTGCGGCAAGGGCCGATGCCGAGAGGGCCGCAAGGGAGGCTCTTGAAGACCACGAGACTCCGGTCATAAAAAAGAGGCTCATTTGGTCCGCTGTGCTGCTGATCCCCCTGATGTACATATCCATGGGTCACACCATGTGGGGCTGGCCGGCTCCCGGCTTTCTCGCCCACAATCCGCTGGCTATCGCCCTTTACGAGCTGCTGATGGCTGCAGCGGTAATGATAATCAATCAGAAGTTCTTCGTGAACGGCTTTAAGGGCGCCATCCACGGCGGCGCCAACATGGACACCCTGGTGGCTATGGGCTCCGCGGCCGGCTTTGTGTACAGCACCGCGGTGTTCTTTCGCATGTGCACCGCTGCCAACGCAGGCGACATGATGCAGGCTCACGAGCTGTTCCATTCGGGAATGTATTTCGAGTCCTCGGCAATGATACTGACCCTCATAAGCGTGGGCAAGATGCTGGAGGCAAGGAGCAAGGGCCGCACCACAAATGCCATCAAGGGCCTTATGGACATGGCTCCTAAGGAAGCCCATTTGATCCGGGACGGCGCAGAAGTAACCGTGCCCGCCGAGGAGGTGGAGGAGGGCGACATTTTCGTGGTCCGCCCGGGAGAAAGCTTCCCCGTGGACGGCAGGGTGCTGGAGGGCGAAAGCGCCGTAAACGAGGCGGCTCTGACAGGCGAAAGCCTTCCTGTGGACAAGGCTCCCGGAAGCCTGGTGAGCGCCGCCACCATCAACCAGAACGGCTCCCTCACCTGCGAGGCTACCCGTGTAGGTGGGGATACCACCCTGCAGCAGATCATCGAAATGGTGCAGAACGCTGCGGCATCAAAGGCGCCCATCGCCAAGATAGCAGATAAGGTCTCCGGCATCTTCGTTCCCACAGTGGTGGGGATAGCCATCGTGGACTTCATTATATGGATGATAGCAAGGGGCGATCTTGGCTTCGCCCTCGGAAGGGCCATCAGCGTGCTGGTCATCAGCTGCCCCTGCGCTCTGGGCCTTGCGACCCCTGTGGCCATCATGGTGGGCAGCGGTCTCGGCGCCAAGAAGGGCATTCTCTTCAAGACCGCATCCTCTCTGGAAGCCACCGGCAAGCTGCGCTACGTGGTCCTGGACAAGACCGGTACCATCACAGAGGGCAAGCCCAGGCTTACAGACATGGTGCCTGCGGAGGGCATCACGGAGGAGCAGCTGCTTAAGGCGGCTGCGTCTCTGGAGGCAAAGTCCGAGCATCCTCTGGCCACGGCCATACGCGAATACGCAGAGGCTCAGAGCCTTGAATTTGATGCTGCAAAGGACTTCAGGGCCCTGCCCGGACATGGTGTAGCAGGAAACGTTCAGCTGAACGGGAGGTCCGTGACCGCCATCGGCGGCAATGCGACTCTTATGGAGGAACAGGGGCTTCTGAGGGACGGCGCAGGCCTTTCCGCTGAGGCCGCCGGCGAGGGTCTTCGCGCCAGGGGAAATGCTCTTGCGGAGGACGGCAAGACCCCGCTCTACTTTGCGGCGGACGGAAAGCTGCTTGGCATAATCGCCGTGGCGGACATCATAAAGGAGGATTCGAAGGAGGCTATCCAGGAGCTCATAGGCATGGGCGTTCAGCCTGTAATGCTTACCGGAGACAATGCCCGCACGGCGAAGGCTATTGGACGCCAGCTGGGGCTTGAAGCCATCGTTTCCGACGTGCTCCCCGACGGCAAGGAGGCTGTGATCCGCAAGATACAGGAAAGCGGCAGCACTGCCATGGTGGGCGACGGCATCAACGACGCTCCGGCTCTTACCAGGGCTGACATAGGCGTGGCTATAGGAGCAGGGGCCGACGTGGCAATAGATGCGGCTGACGTGGTTCTGATGAAGTCCAGCCTGAGGGATGTGGCAGGCGCCATAAGGCTCTCGCGGCAGGTCATCAGAAACATCCACGAGAACCTGTTCTGGGCCTTCTTCTACAACGCCATCGGCATTCCCATCGCTGCAGGCGCTCTGATCCCCAGGTTCGGCATCACCCTGAATCCCATGTTCGGAGCGGCAGCCATGAGCCTTTCCAGCTTCTTTGTGGTAAGCAACGCTCTGAGGCTGAATTTCTTCGATATCTTCTCGAAGAAGAGGGACAGCAAGTACCAGCTGGCGCCGCTGCCTGATTTTCTCAAGGCAGGAGCGGTGAGCGCTGAGGAGGCTGCAGAGCTCATGAGGACCGAGCCCTGCCCGGTGCCCGCGGAGGCCACAGCTGAAGCCGGTGCCGCAGGCGGATCCCAGCCGGATGAAGCTGCTGGATCGGCAGCAGTAATGAGCGGAACTGCCTCAGCAGAGAAGAAAACGATAAACCTTGGCGGCGCAGAACCGTCAGAAGACAATAAAACAAAGGAAGGAGCAGAGATCTTGAAGGTAGTATTAAATGTAAACGGCATGATGTGCCAGAACTGTGTAAAGCATGTGAAGCATGCGTTGGAGAATATGGAGGGCGTTGCAGCTGCCGAGGTCTCCCTGGAGAACAACAGCGCTGTTGTGGATATCACCAGCTGGATCCCCGAGTCCGCCTTCAAGGCAGCTATCGAGGATGCGGGCTATGAGTTCGTAAGCGCCGCTCCCGCGGAAAGCGCAGCGCCGAAGAAGCTGATCAGCGTCAACGGCATGATGTGCCAGAACTGCGTAAAGCATGTGAAAAAGGCCCTGGAGGGCATCGAAGGCGTGGAATCCGCCGAGGTCTCCCTGGAGAACAACAATGCAGTCATCACCCTCAACGGTGATGTGTCTGACGAAACCATAAAGGCCGCCATCGAAGACGCCGGCTACGAATTCGTAAGCGCCAATGTGTGCTAAAGCAGCATAAGAAAAACGCCTGAGCATGGCGCTCAGGCGTTTTTTGATTGTCATGTATTACAGGCTCTCCTCCTTTACGATCTGCTCGGAGACTGCCTTGCGCTGCTGGTAGAGCTTTTCGGCTTCGGCCTGATTCTTAGCCTTTACGGAATAGTAGAACTTGATCTTGGGCTCGGTGCCGGAGGGGCGCACTGCCAGCCAGGAGCCGTCAGCATAGCGGTAGCGCAGCACGTCCGCGGGGGGCATGCCGTCCATGCCGTCCTTGTAGTCCAGCATCTCCTCGATGCCATCCATAAGACCGGTGCCTGCGGCTCTCATGCGGGCGCTTATATTCTTTATGCTCTGAGCCCCGTCTTTGCCCTTCAGAGTGTAGGAATCCACCTTGTCGAGGAAATATCCATAAGTGTCGAAAAGATCGCTCAGAACGGCTGTGAGAGGCTTCTGGAGGGCTTTGTAATAGGCCGCCATCTCCGAGATCAGCAGGGCGGCGAAAACAGCGTCCTTATCCCTTGCGTAGGTGCCGGAAAGATAGCCGTAGCTCTCCTCAAAGGCGAAGAGGAAGTCCTCCGGATCCCTGGTCATCTGCTCGCCAATATACTTGTAGCCGGTGAGGGTCGCAATACCCCGCACCCCCTGAGCCTTCGCCACGGCGAAGCTCATCTGGGTGGAAACGATGGAGGATACAAAGTACGCATCCTTGGGAAGCTGGTCCTTTCTTCTGAGGATTAGATAGTTCAGCAGCAGGGTGCCGATCTGGTTTCCTGTAAAGAGCACGAACTCGCCCTTCTCGTCCCTTGCGGCCAGGCCCATGCGGTCGCTGTCCGGGTCACTGCCTATGACGATGTCTGCGCCTTCAGCTTTGGCCTGCGCGATGCCCGGCCTCATGGCCTCTGCGAACTCGGGGTTGGGAGCTGCAAGGCCGGGGAAGTTGCCGTCGGGTCCCTTCTGAGACTCCACCAGGCTCACGTTCTTATAGCCCTGCTGATCCAGTATCCTGAGGATAGGCACCAGTCCTGCGCCGAAGAGAGGTGTGTAGACTATCTTAAGGGCGTCCTTTGCCTCCTGGGGCAGGGGATTGGCGGTCTTTGCGACGGCGTCGATGAAGCGCTGCATCTCATCCATTCCCAGATCTGTCAGCAGGCCCTTTTCCCTTGCCTCGGCCTCGCTGATGGACTTTATCTCTTTATAGCTCAGCTCCTCATAGTGCTTTGTTATGGCGTTGGCGTCCTCGGTCAGCACCTGGCAGCCGGTCTCGTCGTAGGCTTTGTAGCCGTTGTATTCGCTGGGGTTGTGGCTTGCGGTTATGACCACGCCGCCCACGCAGTTAAGGTCGCGGACGGTGAATGACAGCAGCGGGGTGGCGGAGACCAGGGTGTAGAGCCTGGCCGGGATGCCGTAGGCTGCGAAGGTCATGGCAGTCTCGTAGGCGTAGGGCTGGGAGTTGTTTCTGGAATCCCAGGCTACGGCCACGCCCTGCTTTGCGCAGGCTTCATCGCCGTGCTTTTCCTTCAGCGCCAGGGCGAAGGCCGCCGTCGCCTTGCGTATATTGTATTTATTCATGCGGTTTGAGCCCATGCCCATGACACCGCGCATGCCTGCGGTCCCGAACTCGAGATCGCGGTAGAATCTGTCCTCGATCTCCTTTTCATCCTTAAGCGCCGCAAGCTCTGCTTTGTCTTCTTCATCAAAATAGCTGTCCTTCAGCCATTCCTGGTATCTTGCTTTGTAATCCATATATTTCTCCTTGATTCTGATCGGCCAACATATGGCCATCATTACTATTCTATCACATTTTGCGCGGGCTTCAATCTCTTATTTTGAAGCCAGCAGCTCCTCCAGCTTTATGAGGGCTCTTCCTCTGTGGCTGATGGCGTTTTTGTCGTCATCGGAGAGCTCTGCAAAGGAGCGCCATTCGCTGTTGGGCTGAAGGAGGCTGTCGTCTCTCAGCACCTCCTGGGGCGACCTCCCGGAGACAGGTATCATGTCAGGGGCGAAGATGGAATCGTAGCCGAAGCCGTGGCTGCCTCGCTCCAGGCTCAGCATGCGCCCGCGGCACTCGCCTTCGGCCTGAAGCCTTCTGCCGTCCGGCCAGACCATGGTGAGCACGCAGATGAACTTCGCGGTCCGCTGCTCAAAGGGAAGGCCTTCAAGAAGCCTCAGTGTCTTTTCGCGGTTGTCTGCCTCTGTGCAGTTTTCTCCTGCGAACCTGGCAGAGTAAACTCCCGGCGCTCCGTCCAGAGCGTCTATCATGAGGCCTGTGTCATCGGCTACCGCGGGCTCACCCGTGAGCCTGCAGACCGTCTCCGCCTTTATCAGAGAATTCTCCTGACAGGTGGCGCCGGTCTCCTCGATCTCCAGGTCCGCAAGACCCACCTCCGCAAGGGAGGTGAGCTGCATGCCGAAGGGCTCCAGCACTGCGTTTATCTCCTTTATCTTATGTTTATTTTGTGTAGCTGCTATAATTCGCATTTGAGTTCTCCTGAATTTGTGCTATACTATATGTTGAATTATTTTAATCAAAAAGCGCATAATGCCACAAGATGAGCCTCCCGGGGCAGTCGATTAAATATATATCATTTTGCAGATAAAATCAATCTATGGAGGGCCGGCAAATGAAGAGGATGATAAGTATAGCCTTGTGTTTAGCACTGATGCTGTCTGTATTTGCCGTGCCTGTATACGCGGTCACGGATGAGCCCACCCGCATGGAGGCTGAGGCCTACATGCTGCTTGACATGCGCTCCGGCAAGGTGCTGCTGCAGCAGAACGCGGATGTGGAGCTGGAGCCTGCCAGCACCACGAAAATGGTGACGGGCATAATCATCATCGAGGAGATGGAAAAGCATCCGGAGCTTAAGGAACGGACTCTGGTGGCGGACGCGGAGGTCATAAAGACCGGCGGCACCAGCCTCACCTTCAAGGAGGGGGAGGAGATCAACGCCTGGGACTGCCTGAACGCCCTGCTCATAGCCTCCTGCAATGACTGCGCCGTTCTTTTCGCCAAGACCATTTCCGGCAGCGTTCCCGCCTTCGTTGAGCGCATGAACCAGAAGCTGCTGGAGATCGAGGCTGTGATCGACGGCGAGACCGTGGGCGTCACTCATACCCAGTTTATGAATCCCCACGGGCTCCACGATGAGGGTCACTACACCACCGCAAGAGATTTGGCGGTCATCGCCATGTACTGCATGCAGAACGAGACCTTCCGGGAGATCGTGGGCAAGAGCGAATACACCATTCCCAAGTCCAACAAGTGGGATGCCCGCAATATCGTAAGCACCAACAAGCTCATCGCGGACGACACCACTCAGATGTACGTCTATAACGACAAGATCACCACCAAGTACGATGGCGTTTTCGGTGTCAAGACCGGCTTCACCACCCCCGCCGGAGGCTGCCTGGTGGCGGCCTGCGAGCAGCAGAGGGAGGGCGACAACGCCAGCACCATACTGATGAGCGTGGTCATGAAGTCCGGCCAGCTGAGCCGCTTCGCGGACACCCACAAGCTGCTGAACTGGGGCTTCGAGAACTACTACACATATAAACCGGTGGAGGACGGCACCGACGAGGGCGCTCTGGCTGTGAAGCGGGGCGCTGTGAAGGAGGTGGGGCTCAAGAGCTCCGGCGAATTCTACACCCTCCTGCCAAGGGATGCCTCCACCAGCGTCATAAGCCTTGAAAAGCACACGGAGGAGCTGGTCCAGGCTCCCGTGGCTGAAGGCACCAAGCTGGGCTACATAGACATACTTGAGGGCGGAAACAAGATAGGCTCCGTGGATATCATAGCCTCGGGGAGCGTGGAAAAGGGCGGCCCCCTGTCCGTATTCGGCATAGACGATGCCACCGCCCACAAGGTTTTCGTTGGAATCATCGCAGGCTTTGCGACCCTCGTGATCGCCTTCATCGCCTGGGTCTTCTGGGCCCGTCACCAGACAAAGGTCAAGAAAGCCCGCAAGGCCGCAAGGATCAAGGCTCTTAAGGAAGAGGAGGCCCGCCGCAGGGCCATGTGGGAGCGCAGCTACGACGAGCAGAGGCGCAACAGAGAAGAATAGCATATGTTTGACATTCAGGCTGAACTGAAAAAGCTGCCCGACAGTCCCGGAGTCTACCTCCACAAGGACAGGTACGGGCAGATAATTTATGTAGGAAAGGCCATCTCGCTCAGGAAGCGGGTGCGCCAGTATTTTCAGTCGTCCAAAAATCAGGCGCCCAAGGTCCGGTCCATGGTGGAGCACATCGCGGAGTTCGATTACATCACCTGCGGCAGCGAGATGGAAGCTCTGATGCTTGAGTGCAATCTGATAAAGCAGTACGAGCCCAAGTACAACATCCTGCTGCGGGACGACAAGACCTATCCTTACATCAAGGTGACCCTGGGGGAGAAGTTCCCGAGGATACTCAAGACCCGCCGCATAGTCAATGACGGTTCCAAGTATTTCGGGCCCTATCCGGATGCGGGGGCTGTTAACACCATAATCGAGCTTCTGAACGATCTTTATTCCCTCAAGCGCTGCTCCACCGCGGTATTTCCTGTGGGTTTTTCACCCTGTCTCAATTATCACATAAAGCGCTGCAGGGGCATCTGCCAGGGCAATGTGCCTAAGGACGAGTACATGCAGGGCGTGGAGAAGGCCATGGACTTCCTTCAGGGCAAGAACCACGAGCTTTTAGACAGGCTGAAGGAGAGGATGGAGGCTGCCTCGGAGGCGCTGGATTTCGAAGAGGCCGCCAGATACAGGGACTACATAAACGACGTGAATACCCTTGCGGAGAAGCAGAGGGTGGTGCTTGCAAGGCCTGAAAATCTGGACATAGTGCTGCTGAGCCAGGGCCTTTCCGGAGCCCATGCGGTGCTCTTTACCGTGCGTGAGGGCAAGCTTTCCGGCAGGGAGAGCTTCTATCTTGGCGAGTTTTCCGCCGAGAGCCGGGAGGAGATAGTGGCGGAGTTCATCAAGCAGTACTACTACGCCAATGTAATGGTCCCCAAGGAGATACTGGTGGATAGGCTGCCCAAGGACGCGGCTCTTCTTGAGGAGTGGCTGGGGGTCCAGAGGGGCAGCAAGGTGAGCCTTACGGCTCCCGCCAGGGGCGAAAAGAGGGCTCTGATGGACCTGGTGCGCAAGGATGTGGACCAGATGCTGAAGGACCTGGACGAACGGACCCGCCGCCAGCTGGAAAAGGAGCAGGCGGTGCAGCTGGGCCTGGCTCAGCTTCTTGGCGAAGAGAAGGCGGCTGATACTCACAGGATAGAAAGCTACGATATTTCTCACCTGGGCGGGCTTGATGCGGTGGGCGCCATGGTGGTGTTCTACGATGGCAAGCCGCTGCGCAAGGCCTACAGGCGGTTCAGGATAAAGACGGTGGAGGGCGGAAACGACGATACGGGCTCCATGCAGGAGGTGCTGTTCAGGCGCTTCAGCAGAGCCAGGGAGGGCGACCCTTCCTTTTCGGAGCTTCCGGACCTCATACTTATGGATGGCGGCATCGGGCAGGTACACGCTGCCGAGGCGGTGCTGAATGCCCTGGGCTACAATGATATACCGGTGGCCGGTCTTGCCAAGGATGACAAGCACCGCACCAGAGCCCTGGTATTCAGGGAGGAGGAGCTGCCGCTGAAGGGCAGGCAGGAGCTTTTCGCCTACTGCGGCACCATACAGGAGGAGGTCCACCGCTTCGCCATAGATTATCATCACAATCTGCGGGGCAAATCCATGAGCCGCTCCGTACTGGACGGCATCCCGGGCATAGGCGAAAAGCGCAAGATGGCGCTGCTCTCAGAGTTCGGCAGCGTGGATGCCATAAAGGGAGCCACGGCCTACGAGCTCTCCCAGGCTCCCGGCATGAACCTCAAGGCCGCGGAAGAGGTGGTAAGCTATTTTGCCAGGCAGGATGAGGAGAATGCAAAGCGTACCAGGCCGGAGGTGGAGATCGACGACAGCGTGGATTATTCTGCGCCCGGCGGCATAGGAAGGCAGGTATCCCTGCCGGCTGTTGATGAAGACGGAGTAATCATATAGTCCTTGCATTATTGTGTGAAGCATGATATATTCGACTTAGCTAATCTGGCTAAGTCTTTTTTATGAGGTGAGTTACAATGATGATGGTAAATATGCTTGAGGCCAAGACAGATCTGTCGAAGCTGGTCAAAAAGCTGGAGGATAGAGAAGAGGAATATATAATGATCTGCAGAAGCGGCAGACCTGTGGCAAAGCTTACCTGTGTAAGCAAAAAACCGCGCATTGCAGGCATGACTGATTTTGAAGAATTTGATCTTCCCCGGATCCCCTATATATCCATGGAGGCACTGGATTCAATGGATGATGAGATATCTGAACTGTTTGGGGTGGACCAATGAAGCTGCTTCTTGATACGCACATACTGCTCTGGGCTATTTCTGCGCAGCCCGCTCTGACCCCGAAAATGGTCTATTATCTCGAACAGGAGGAGAATATTTTGTATTACAGTCTCGCATCTGTCTGGGAGGTATCCATCAAGCATAATCTGCATCCCGACAGACTGCCGGTCAGCGCTCAGGACCTTGTGAGGGTGTTAGATCACTATGACTATTATCCACTGCGCATCGAGACGGAGCATATATTTGCGTTGGACGGATTGAGGCAAGGAGATATAGTACCTATGCATAAGGATCCCTTTGACCGTATGCTTATTGCGCAGGCTAAAGCAGGTGACATGCGTCTACTGACACACGATAAAAAGCTGGCAGTGTATAATGAGCCCTGTGTTCTGTTAGTGTGATCTGCATCAGGCTTAACAAGTTTCTCACTGTTTATTTAGCGCTGTGTTTATGTTATTATTCATAAAGCATTCATGCGAGGGGAAATGATGAAAAAACTTTTTATTGCATCTGACATACATGGCTCGGCCAGATTCTGCAGGCTGATGCTGGAGGCTTTTGAGAGGAGCGGCTCTGAGAAGCTGCTGCTTCTTGGGGATCTGCTATACCACGGTGCCCGCAACGATCTGCCCGATGGCTACGAGGTGAAGCAGGTTTTTGCCATGCTCAACGAGTACAAGGACCGCATACTTGCGGTGCGCGGCAACTGCGATTCCGAGGTGGACCAGATGGTGCTGGAGTTCCCCATAATGGCGGAGTACGCGGTCATAACCCTCGAGGCTCCCGCAGATGGGAGCGATTCCAAGAAGGATGAGCGCATCATCACCGTGTTTGCACACCACGGTCATCACTTCGATGAAAGCCGCCCCATGCCCCTGGGCATGGGCGAGATAATGCTCTGCGGTCACACCCATGTGCCAAAGGACGCGGATCACGGCAGCTTCGTATATCTCAACCCAGGCTCAGTCTCCATACCCAAGGGCGGCAGCCGTCACAGCTACATGATCTATGAGGACGGCGCCTTCAGCTGGTATGACCTTCTCACAGGCGAAAAATACCACGAGTTCAGGCCCTAAGGGCGTTAAAGAAGGGCAGCGCAATGCCAAATCCCGCACAGTTCATCCTTAATGAAGCGCAGAAGAGGACCGTCGAAAGCATCGCAGATGTCTATGGCGACGGTACTTTCTATGCCATGGAAAACCGGGCGGATTACAGGCTGGAGGAGGTCATTAAGGACAGCTGGAGCGACTATGGCAGCCTCAGGAAGCGGCTCTCGGAGCTGCTTCTTAAGGCTCCCGCGGAGCTTTCCGAGCCCGAAGGCGGCTGCACGGTCTTCACTGTAAAGAACCGCGAAGGCCATGTGCTTGTGGGAAGAAATTACGACTTTAAGCACGACCTTTCGGTGGTCATGGTTAAAAACAGCGTGCCCGGTCAGACTAAGAGCTTTGGCATGGCAAATGCCCGCTTCCTGGACTTTACCCCCGGCCAGCTTTCCGACGGCATCACTGATGTGAGCAGGGCAGTGCTTTTTCCTTTCCTCTGCGTGGACGGCATGAACGAGCACGGCGTCTTCGTTTCCGTTCTGGTGGTCCCCGGCAGGGGCACGATGCAGGACAGGGGCTTGAAAAAGACTCTGAATACCCTTGCCATGCGGACGGTGCTGGACAAAGCCGAAAGCCTCAGCCAGGCTTTGGATATCTTCCTTAGCCAGGACCTTCAGATAGACAGCAGGGTCAGAGATTTTCACTTCATGTTCGCCGACGGCAGCGGCAGAAGCGCAGTGCTGGAATATGAGGATTGCGAGCCCGTGATCACTTATTCTCCCCTGGTCACCAACTTCCGGCTGGGCTCAGGACTCCCCAAAAAAGGCGAGGGCATGGATCGGTATAAGATCGTTTCGGATCTTCTGGAATACCACGATGGCCTCATGGAGCGGCGGGATGTGATGGATGTGCTGCGCCTTGTGAGTCAGCCCTCAGGACGCAAGCGCCGCAGCGACACCCTCTGGTCTGCGGTCTACGATCTTACCGCAGGTGAGCTGGACCTGGCAGTGGGCCACCGCTACGATGCCGTACAGCACTACAGGCTGCAGGACTGAGCATTAAAATATTACAGACAATAAAAAAGACAGGACCCGCCGGTCCTGCCTTTTTCTTTTTTTTCACTATGCGGTGTGGGTCCTTTTTCCTATGACCATGAACATCACCATGCCGATGGCGGAGAAGCATATCACCATCAGAAGGCAGGGCATGTAGCTGCCGGCCGTGTCGCTTATGGTCCCGAAAAGGGTGGTGAACATCGCGTAGAATATGGTCTGAACCATGGTACAGTTGGCGAATATCTCCGCGAACCGTTCCTTTGCCACTCCCTGAAGCAGTATGGGAAGTCCCACAGTGTTGAGGGAGAATGCAGCTGCATAGATGCAGGTGCCTGCGATTATGGCTATCCTGGAGCCTGAGAAGAACAGCAGGATCAGGCAGGCTATGATATTCATACCCATGTAGGCCACGCTCGTCCTTACATAGCCCAGCCTGTCAGCTATGTAGCCGTACACCAGCTTCCAGACGGAATTGAATATGCTCTGGAAGGATACCAGTGTAGCACCGAAGCTGAGGCTGTAGCCCAGACTCACTGCAAAGGATGAGAAGTGGGTGTTCATGCCCGTGGCTCCGGAAATGGCCACCGGAAGGGTGGTGAAGATTGCAAGAACGAGGAAGGGAATGATGGTCTTTTCACCGCTTCCCGCAGCTTTTTTCGCAGCGGCTGCGCTCTCATCGTTTTCATTGAGCCTTATGGTGAAGCAGGTGGGGATGGCGAGCACTCCGATCAGGAGAGCCAGCACTCTGAAGGCCATGGCGTAGCCGTAGCCTTCTATTATCTTTCCAAGTATGGGGTTCATGACTGCTGCCACCACGCCGGAGAGGGCCATGGATATGCCCAGCTTTGAGCCGCTCTTTTCTCCGTACCAGCTCCTCAGGACCATGGAAACGGTAAGGCTCTTGAAGCAGATATCGCCTGCGCCCATGAATACCGCTATGGCATAGAATACCGGAAGCTGCTTCGCAAAGGAAAGGGCTAAAAATCCAAGTACCACCACCAGTGATCCGAAGCCCATCACGATGTTGATGGGTACTTTTTTTATGAGCCTTGCCACTACCTGCGCAAAAAATGCGGAGGAAAGGCTGATGATGGTGGAGATGGCAGCCACCTGGCCTCTTCCCGTACCCAGAGCCTGAGCCATGGGAGTGTAGAAAAGACCTATGCAGTTGCTCACCATGCCTATGCTGCAGCCTATGCAGACGCAGCACCTTATAAGCATGCCGAGCTGTTTCTTTTTAAAATCGTTCATGGTAATGACCTACGAATACTGTTCTGCCAGCTTTCTGGCCACGTAAACGCCGGAGGCGCTGGCCTGTGACAGGGAATGGGTGACTCCGGAGCCGTCGCCCAGCACGTAGAGTCCGGGGATCTTCGTTTCCAGATCGCCGCTGAGCTCCACTGTCGAGTTATAGAATTTAACCTCCACGCCGTAAAGCAGGGTGTCCTCGTTGGCGGTGCCCGGGGCTATCCTGTCCAGCTGATAGACCATCTCGATGATGTCATCCAGCTGACGCTTTGGCATCACAAGGCTCAGATCTCCCGGCGTTGCCTTAAGAGTGGGCCTGGTGAAGCATTTTTTCATGCGGCTCTCGTTGGACCTGCGGCCCTTCACAAGATCGCCGAAGCGCTGCAAAAGCACGCCGCCGCCCAGCATATTGGAGAGCCTGGCTATGGATTCGCCGTACTCGTTGCTGTCCTTGAAGGGCTCCGTAAAGTTATTGGCGACCAGCAGGGCGAAGTTGGTGTTTTCGCTCTGAAGGGCGGGATCCGAATAGCTGTGGCCGTTGACAGTCACAATGCCGTTGGTGTTTTCGGTGACCACCTCGCCGTAGGGATTCATGCAGAAGGTACGCACAAGATCGTTGTACTTCTTGGTCTTGTATACCAGCTTGCTTTCGTAGACCTCGTCGGTTATATGCCTGAATATCTCCGCGGGAAGCTCCACCCGAAGGCCGATGTCCACGCGGTTTGAGCGGGTCTGGATGCCCAGCCTTCTGCACATCTCGGAGATCCACTTGGAGCCTGAGCGGCCGGTGGCAAGAACCAGCTTATCGCAGGAGAATTCATCGCCCTTTGCGGTGACCACCCTGAAGCTGCCGTCAGCCTCTCTGCTGACGATATCCACGTCTGTGCGGAAGCGCATGTCTATGCGGTCTTTGCAGTAATCGTAGATGCGGCCGAGTATCTCCACGTTTCTGTCAGTGCCCAGGTGTCTGACCCTGGCGCTCAGAAGGTGAAGGTCGTTCTGCAGTGCCTTTGTCTTAAGGTCCGAGCTGGCGGTGGAAAAGAGTCTGGCCTCGGACCCTCCGAAGCTGCAGAGTACCTCATCCACATATTCCATGAGCTCCATGGCTTGTTCGGTGCCTACATATAAATGCAAATCACCACCGAATTCGGTGGTGATATTGTACTTTCCGTCTGAGAGAGTTCCTGCGCCACCGTATCCGTTCATGATATGGCAAGGATTACAGCGTATGCAGTGATCCACTCTCCCTTCATGAATGGGACACTTGCGCTCGGCAATGGCCGCGCCTCTGTCCAGCATAAGCACTGTTGCATTGTTATTCTTCCGGGTGAGCTCATAAGCCATGAACACTCCGGAAGCGCCGGCACCTACGATAATGATATCGTAGTGTTTCATGTCAGCTCCTTATTCGTCTTCTTCTGTCAGCTTGTCGAATTCTGCAACTACCTTGTTGAACTCGTCGTCGTCTTCGATGTCGATGAGCTCGAACTCCTCGTCGCTTACTTCCTTGTAGCCGTAGAGATAAACGTCATCGCTGTCATCGTCGGGGATCAGAGCAATGTATTCCTTGCCCTCCACCTCGAAGATGCCCATGATCTCGGCTTCAACCTCTGTGCCGTCGTCAAACTCAAGGGTAATGAATTCAGCTTCGTCGTCGATGTTCTTCTTTACATCGTCTGCCATTATTATTTCCTCCGTATTGTAGTATAGGGCCCGAGGGCCATCTGACCATTTATTTTAGCATAGAAAACTATTCGATTTCAATACGCTCTTTGAGCATATTTTCTATCTTATATCTGATGACGGACTGCTTCAGATAGGGCAGGCCGTAGTTCTTCTTATGCTCTGTGTAGTAGCTGCTTCCGGTCTGCTCAAGGAAGAAGTCTCTGAGCTCCTTCTTGCTGACCTTGACGTTGCTGTCCTCTGCGATTGCCTGCAGGATCAGGGCCTCTCTTGCATACATCTCTGCCTGCTCGCGGTAGTCAGCTCTGAGCTCATCTTCGCTGATGTTATAGATGTTCAGCAGATCCTCAAGGGTCATGCCGTACTGTTCTGCTGTGCGGGTCTGGTCCGCGATGTAGGTGTTTACGAAGTAATCGGTGAGAGCCTCGGGAACTTCGGAGACCTCGGAGGACTCTGCCAGAGATTCGAATGCAGTGCTGTACTTGATGTAGTCTAAGAGCTGGTCTTTAGTATTCCAGCCGTAGCCTGCAAAGTTGGTGCTCACAAAATCGTCGGTGATCTCCTCAAGATACTGATAATCGATGATGTAGTTGAGTTTGATCTCAAACTGGGTAACAGCGCCGGACAGCGCGGTGTTGTTGGGATAGGGATCGGGGAAGGTGACATCGATGGTGAAGGTCTCTCCGGGCATATGTCCTATGATGCCTTCCTCAAAGCCGCCGACGTACTGGCCTGAGCCTATGGTGACCTGCTGGCCGGTGGCTGTGCCCCCGTCGAATTTCTCGCCGTTATATGAACCGGAATAGTCGATGTTGACTGTATCGAACCAGGTTGCGGCTCTGTCGGTGATCTGGTTTGTAAGGGGATAGCTGTGGAGGATGGATTCCTCTGCGTCCTTGATCTGAGACTGGGTCACTGTCAGCTTGCTGTAGTCGCCAAGCTTGACGTAGTCGGAAGCCTTGACATTGTAGTAGCCGTCGCTGTTGAGGCCCTGGCTGTAAAGTGAATCGCTGCCTTCTTCGTCTCCGCAGCCTGCCAGCATGCCAAGGCTCAGCGCCAGGATGAGCAGGAGGGAAGCAATTTTGCTGTATTTTTTCATGATTGGGGTTCTCCTCTTTTGATTTTTAAACAACCATGATAATATACCACAAGCCGCAGGCTTTGTGTGAAGAAATTGTAGTTTTTTTTGCACTATTTACTATGATAAAGTATATTATCAAAAAATTGATAAGCTTTTGACAATTTTGTATCTTGAAAGAGCTCCGGTCTGGTGATAATATATGTGAGGTATAAATTTTTTATTTATTTACATAAGGAATTCTTATGACTATTTTCGACATCATCACCATGTTTGGAGGTTTGGCGCTTTTCCTCTATGGCATGAACATCATGGGCGACGGACTGCGGAGCAGCTCCACCGGAGCCCTGAAAAAGGCCATGGACAAGGTCACCAATAACCCCATAAAGAGCTTTTTCCTGGGCATGGCTGTTACTGCCATCATCCAGAGCTCCACAGCTACCATAGTGCTGTGCTCTGGTCTTGTGGGTGCCGGCATCATAAGCCTGCACCAGTCTCTCGGAATAATAATGGGCGCCAATGTGGGTACCACCATCACCGCTCAGATCATCCGTCTTATGGATCTGAACGCGGGCAGCGGCTCCATCATGAACTTCTTCAAGCCCTCGACCCTTGCGCCGCTTGCTTCCGTCATCGGAATACTGCTCATAATGATATCAAAAAAGAGCAATGCGAAAACCATCGGCGGCGTAGCCATGGGCTTTGGCATCCTGTTTACCGGACTTATGAATATGTCTGCCTCGGTAAGCCAGCTCTCAGGCTCCCAGGCCTTCAAGGACTTGTTCCTTGGGCTTGGCGGCAATCCTCTTCTGGGCTTTCTCGCAGGCGCAGCAGTGGCCTTCCTTATCCAGAGCTCCTCTGCATCAGTAGGTATACTTCAGGCCTTATCCGTAACCGGGGCTTTGAGCTTCGGCTCTATCTATTCGATACTTCTTGGCATCTACGTGGGCGACGCAGTCACCACTGCCATAGTCTGCTCCATAGGAGCTAAGGATGATCAGAAAAGAACAGGCATCATACAGGTGCTGTTCAATCTGGCTCAGGTGGTGATCATCTTCACCGCAGTGCTGATTCTTAAGAGCTTCGGAGTCTTCGGCGATTTCTGGACTGCTCCGCTGCATTCCGGCGGCATAGCCAATATCCACACCTTCTTCAAGCTCAGCTGCGGCCTTCTGCTGCTCCCCTTCTGCGGCTATCTGGAGGTGCTGGCCAGAAAGATCGTCAAGGACGATGTTGTGGAGGAGGACTACAGTCCCGACTTCTCCCTCTTTGATGAGGCTCTGTTCAAGACCCCCGGTCTGGCTCTGGATTCCGCCTTCAGAGGCGTAAAGGATATAGCTGAGGCTGCCTTTGAAAACACCTCCATGGCAATGGACTGCCTGATGGAATACGACGAAGCCAAGGCAGAGCATGTCATCCGCACCGAGGATTACATAGACCGTATGACAGACCTCGGAAGCGAATACCTTGCAAAGCTTGCAGGTCATATAAATCTTGACCGCAACATGGACCTTCTCAACTACTATCTCAAGTGTGTCACCGAGTTTGAAAGGATAGGCGACCACGCTCTGAACCTGATCGAAAAGGCAAAGGAGCTCAGGGAAAGAGGCGCGTCCTTCTCCGTTTCAGCTCTGGAGGAGCTTCACCTGCTCCACGATGCCATTGACGAGATAGCCGGATACACACTGAAGGCCTTCTGCGACAGCGATTTTGAAAACGCTCTTCATATAGAGCCTGTTGAAGAGGTGGTGGACCGCCTGGTGGATTACCTGAGAGACGCTCACCTGAACCGTCTGAAGAACGGCGAATGCTCCGTGGATTCAGGCTTCATCTTCCTGGATATGCTGGTGAATGTGGAGCGTATCTCTGACCAGTGCTCCAACGTGGGTCTCCACACCATAGCCCTCTTCGGCGACAATACTGCTGAGATGGAGCACGAATATGTGCGCGGCCTTCGCAGCGGCTTCGACTCCCGCTACAACGACGAGCTGGAGGCAGAGAACAGAAAGTACATGTCCCGCCTGGATCACATAGGAAAGGACGGCGACCAGCTGACCATCGACCGCATCTCGGAGGAGCAGTAGAACGCAGTTCCTATATTCTGAACATACATACAAAGAGGCAGAAATGCCTCTTTTTTCTTGACCTTTTTGCTTATAATTGATACCATATGTAGTGGTATGAAAAGGAGATTCTAACAATATGAAGAGATTTCTTTCGTTATTGCTTGTTATTGCCATGCTGCTTGCACTGGCTGCCTGCAGCGGAAAGGACGAGCCTGCAGACCCCGCTCCGGGGCCCGGAGAAAACGAGACCACCCAGAGCGCTGTAGATATAAAGCCCCAGGTGCCGGACGATCCTCCCGCACCGCCTGAGCCTCCCGAGCCCCCTCAGCCCGAGGGCCCTGCAGGGACCAATCCCTTAAGCGGTCTGCCCATGGAGCCGGAGGATGAAAAGCTCAGGCCCATAGCCGTCATGATCAACGACCACGAAAAGGCTCTGCCCCAGCTGGGCGTCTCCCAGGCAGACATAATATATGAGGTGCCCGCCGAAGGCGGCATCACCCGCATGCTGGCGTTGTTCCAGACCGTAAAGGATGTGGGGACCATAGGCAGCATACGCTCCGCCAGGCTCTACTACGCGGAGCTGGCCACAGGCCACGATGCCATCTACGTTCACGCAGGCGGCAGCGATGAGGCATATAAGAACATCCGCGGCTGGAAGATGGACCACATCGACGGAGTTGAGGGCGGCCCCAAGGACGATGCCTGCTTCTGGAGAGAAAAGAGCAGGACCAGCGCCGGAGTGCCCTTTGAGCATACTCTCATGACTTCGGGCGAGCGGATCATGACCTACCTTGGCAAGGGCTATTTCAAGCGCCTGGAGCACGATTCATCCTACAGCTATCCTCAGGAATTCGTGGATGACGGCACGCCTGCAAACGGCAGCCCCGCAGGGGACATAGTCATGTACTTCTCTGCCTACAAGACCACTGAGTTCGTCTACGACAAGGACTCCGGGCTCTACAAGATAAACCACAAGGTGAACAAGAGCAGGGGCGAATACATCGACGGCAACACCGGCGAGCAGGTGGGTGTCACCAACGTGCTGGTGCTTCAGACCACCACTAAGGTCCTGGACAGCGAGGGGCGTCTGAGAGTCGACACCGTGGGCAGCGGCAAGGGAACCTATTTCTGCGGCGGCAAGAGCGTGCCCATCAAGTGGAGCAGGTCTGACCGCAATCATCCCCTGAGCTACACCCTTGAAAACGGCGAGGCTCTTAAGCTGGGCAAGGGACACAGCTACGTGTGCATCATGAACCCGAACGTGAGCAGTCTCGAGATAAGCGAATAAAAAAATGCGCCTCCTGCGTGACCGCGGAGGCGTTTCTTCGTCTTTACAGGTGAAAGGGCCGCAAAGGGGCGGCCGGACTTAAGAAAGGCCGCATCCGGCGGCAGGATGAAGAGGGTATTGAAAATGAAAAAGAAGAGCTTTCTCAAATCTATAAACAAAAAGAATCTGGGCTGGATGGGCGGCATAGCCCTGGCCCTGGTGGTGGGCCTGTTTGCGGGCTCCATAGGAAGCGGAGGCTTTGGCTACAGCAGAAAGAGCGCCAGCAGTTCCTGGTACTACGACAATGGCAATTACGCTAAGGCTGAGGACGAGGCTGAGGCTGACGGCTATTACGAGGCTCCCATGGCTTCAGAGTCTGCGGGCGGCGGCTGGATGATGGAGGCGGAACAGAAGACCGCCAACGCCGCCGGCAAGCCCGGCTCCGCTGGCTACAGCGACGGAGGCTCCGGGAGCAGCAATCTGGCCATGCAGGTGGGAAGCCTTAACACTGACAACATGAAGCTCATCTACAGGGCTGATGTGCAGGTACAGACCCTGGACTTCGATCAGGCAGTGCAGGATCTTAACGGTCTGGTGGCCCACTATGCGGGCTACTTCGAGAGCGCTTACGTGGACAACGGCAGCTACTACAGCGGCGGCTCCTACATGCAGGGCAATTACGTGGTCCGCGTTCCTTCGAAGAATTATCAGAACTTCATCAACGAGTTCGGCAATGTGGCTCACATCGTAAATATCAACCAGAGCGTGGAGGACATAGGTCTGCAGTATGCGGATACCGAGGCAAGGCTGGAGACCCTTAAGATAAAGCACGACAGGCTGCTGGAGCTGCTGAGCAAGGCCACGGAGATGAAGGACATCATCGAGCTGGAGAGCGCTCTCAGCGATGTGGAATACCAGATCGACAGCTTCGGCTCCAGACTGAACCGCTACGACAGCCTGGTGGGCTACTCCACCATCAACATCAGCATCAGCAAGGTCAACAGAGTGGATCCGCCAATTGAGCAGGACAACAGCTTCCTTGCAAGGCTGCAGAGAAGCTTCAAAAACGGCCTGGACAACGTAAAGGACGGGCTGGAGGACTTCGCCTTCTGGTTCAGCTACAATCTTGTGGGTATCATCATCTTCGTTATAGTCGCCTGGGTGGTCATCCACTTCGGAAGGAAGTATCTGAAGAAGAGAAGGGCTGCGAAAGAGGCGGAGGAGGCTGCTGAAGCGGCGCAGAAGGCGGATGCGGCTCCTGAGGATGCAAAGCAGTAAAGAAAACCATACCTTAATAGTAAAATTTTATCGATGCCGGGGCCTCTGCCCCGGTTTTTTATGATACAATTAAAAAAGATTATAATGTGCAGAAGGCCTTGAGCCGGGAGGAAAACAAGATGTCCAAAGCTCAGAAAAGATCCGCCATAGCGCTGGCTCTTCTGCTGGTGCTTGCCTTTATCAGCATGCTGGGGGCTGACTATATTCAGCATGGCATGGGTTCCATCGACATTAGCGAGGGCGTACTGGCCACGGAGGACGGGCAGTTGTACTACAAGATGTATACCCCCAAGACAGCCACGGAGGAGGCTCCGGCGCCGGGGGTGCTGCTTCTCCACGGCTATCAGAACGATCACGAGACCTGCGCAGCCTATGCCATAGAGCTGGCCAGAAGGGGCTATGTGGTCCTTGCGATAGATGAGTTCGGCCACGGAAAGACGGTGCCCGGGCTCGAGGCCAGAGGCTATGTTAACAAGAAGGTGTCGGTGAATTTCGGCGAGGAAAGCGAGGCCGACGGCACATTCAAGAAGATAGGCGGGACCATACGCTACAGGGTGCTGATGAATTTCTCCAACCTGAGCTTTTTCGACGATAAATACACGAAGGACGATGCCGGAAACAGCATCAGAAACAGCGCCGAAGGCGGTATCGCGGCCTACAAGTGGCTGGCGGATCTGCCCAATGTTGACGAGACAAGGCTTGGGATAAGCGGTCACTCCATGGGTACCTGGGCGGCCTGGTCCGTGGCGGCAGCCTACTCCGGAGCTACCAATGAATACGGCGCGGACATAATGCCAAAGGCCACGGTGCTTCAGTGCGGCGAGCTCTTCAGAGACAGCGCTTACGATTCCGAAAACATAAAGTTCAACAATGTACTGCTGCTGCAGGCAAAATACGATGAATTCAGCTATTTCAGGGACTATCAGAACACCGTCTCGGAAGAGCTTATAAGATCGCCTCTGCGCTGCGAGTTCCTTGGGACCACTCCCGAGGAAGCCCGCTGGGACAGGATCTACGGCTATTTCAGCGATGGCAGCGCAAGGATGATAAGGCTTCTTCGGACCAATCACAGGCTCACCACCCACAATGCCGAGGGTCTGGGCATGGCTCTCAACTGGTTCGACGAGTCCATGGGCACTCCGGAGATGAAAAACAGGTACGCAAACGGCGGGCTCCACCCCATGGACCAGATCGCCATGACCAAGGAATGGCTGAATCTGGCGGCTCTTCTGCTGGTGCTGGGGGCAGCCCTGGCTCTCATGGACCTGCTGCTGGAAACGGGCTTCTTTAAGCCCTTAAGGCAGGAGCTTCCCAGCCGCACCAGGATGCTGAGAGGCGGAAAATGGTGGCGTTCAGCCATCATCACCATGCTGATCGGCGGCATCCTTTACCCCTTCGCCACCCAGCTGGGTCACGCTCTGGTTCCCCTGCCGGAGCATCTCTTCCGCATGACCGTGGGCAACGGCCTCATCACCTGGTACAGCTTCATAATGCTTATAAATCTGGTGATATTGCTGGTCGGAAGGGCAAAGGCTAAGAAGAAGGGTCAGACCCTGAACTGGTACGAAAAAGGTCTGGGCGTCAAGGATAAGCCAGGAAAGTTAAGCTGGGCTCTGGGCTTCAGGTCCCTTCTTCTGGTTCTCTGCATAGCAGGCCTTGTGTACGCCTTCGCCGCCCTCTGCGATGCCATGTTCATGCTGGACCTTCGCATAATATGGCCCATGCTCGGGACCTTCAACGCCATGCGCCTCGGCCAGTTCTTCCTCTATATCTGCTTCTTTGCCTGCTACTTTGTGATGGTGAATGCCAAGGCAATGGCCACCCTCAGGTGCGAGGCCAGCTATAAGCCCGGCTTCAGGGGCTTTATGGGAAGCTGGTGGCGCAGCGGCCTTGTTATGACCGGCGGCATACTTCTGATAGTCCTGATCGAGTACATTCCGTTCTTTGCGGAAATAGGCCCCGGCGCGGATCTGCTTTTCGGCAGCACCTTCGGCGGGCCCTTCATGTCACTTATGATACTGCTGCTGCCCCAGATCGTGGTCTACAGCCTTCTGGGCTGCTACTGCTACCGCAGGACCGGAAACGCCTGGATAGGCGGTCTTTTCAGCGGCGTTCTCGCCTGCTGGATAGTGACGGGAGGCTCATCCTTCCTGTAAATATATGCTTTAAGAGGGGAAAAGAATGAATATTTATGCTGCTTTCTCGCTGTTTACACTGGTAATACTGCTCTATGGTGTGATCACCGAGCTCTTCACCATACTGTTCCGCTTTACGGGACTGCCCTCGGAGCGGGCCCGCTTTCAGGTGATCTCGCTGCTGACAGGCACGGGCTTCACCACCCGCGAGAGCGAGATGGTACTGTCCTCCAAATCCAGGAGGCGGCTGACCAGGGCGACCATGCTCTTCGGCTACGTGTTCTACATAACCATAGTTTCGGCTTTTATAAACGTATTTCTGTCCATGAAGGTGAACCAGGCGAAGAACTACCTGCTGGGCGGCCTGATACCCTTCGGGACCCTGGTGGTAATAATCCTGCTGATCAGGATACCTGCGGTCAGGTCCTGGGGAGATGCCATCCTGGAAAGGCTGGCCGGCAGGCTGGTGAACAGGAGCTCCTCGAATTCGGTAATGCTGCTGGATTACATAGGGCAGGATTCCATAGCAGCGGTGCGGCTGCACAAGGTGCCGGAGGAGCTGAAGGGCGTGAAGCTGATGGATTCGGGCCTGAAGAATGACCACGGCATACTGGTGATGATCGTGGAAAAGCCGGGCAGGAAGGCGGAGGCCGCATCCGCAGATACAGTCTTCGAGGACAACGACAAGATAACCGTCTTCGGAGACTACAAGAAGATCTGCAAGGTCTTCAACGCCAGGGAATTCTTCGAGGACGAGGACTAATGCCCTTTGAACTATCACGAAACCGGGATCGGTCATCAACGATTTTGTCCCATATCACGTATTAAACGCACAGGCGAGCCATCACGGCTCGCCTGTTTTATGTTGCTTTACTGTCTGGCTGGCTCCCGGCTTTTTACCTGCCCATATTTTTCAGGGTGGCCCGGAGGACCCAGCGGGCGTAGTTGAGCCTTGAGACGGCGTAGCTGAGGTATTTATGGCGGTACAGGAGGAGCTTCCCGGCTCTGGCGCAGCAGGCGTCAAGGGCCGCCACATCCTCGGCCCGGGCTCCGTCTCTGGAGTAGCAGATCCTGTTCAGCAGGGCCTCTGTTTCATCGTTTATGTAATAGTATTTTCTGAGATATCTGTAGCGGATCTCGGCTTCCTGCAGCGCATCCGGGCGGTGCTTTTTAAGGAGCCCGGCGAACCGGACCGCAAGGAAGAGGAGCAGGGCGATGGCCAGGGCGGGGAGCACCCAGCCGGGTAGGCTGAAGCTTTGAAGTGGCTTTTCCGCAGGCGCAGGAGAAGGAAGGAAGATCGTCTGATGCTCTGTCCTGATGCCTGATGGCAGGAGCTGTCCTTCCGCAGGGATGCCTACGCAGGTCTCCAGCAGCTGCCAGTATTTTCCGTCGAAAACCTCCGTCCATGCGTGGGCATCCTGCACCGTAAGCTCTGAGATGGTTCCGGGCTTCAGCCTTTTAAGGTAGCCAAAGCAGTACCTGGCGGGGATGCCGCAGGTGCGGAGCAGCATGGTCCCCGCGGAGGCGAAATGCTGGCAGTAGCCCTCGCGGCTTTCTGTAAGGAACCAGAGCAGAGGATCCTCAGCCGCAGGTATTATCTCTATCTGCCTGGTGTAGGTATATCCGCTGAGCAGGGCAAGGACCTGATCCATGAGCTTTGCCTTGTCCGGATCATCTGGATCTATGCCGTTTTCCGCAAGGAAGCGCTTAAGATAATAGAGCATATCCTCCGGCACCCTTGTGTACTTTTCGCGGGCGTACTCCGCATAGGTCTCATTTGCCCCGGCAGCCTCGCCGCCCTCGTATATGGTGTAGTCGTCATAGGAGGCCTTCCCCGAAAGGGGGATGATCATCCTGTCGGCGGACATGCCGAAGCTCTCCGGCTCTCCCGCAGCCAGCCCTTCGGTGCTGACGGTAAAGACAGGCGCGTAGATATATCTTGGGGCGAACATGTTGAAGACCCTGAAGCCCGGGCCATCTTTCGGGAGGCTGTCACCTTCGGAGGGCCTGCTCATGAAGGCTTCAGCCGCATATTCTCCGAAGCTTATATCCTCGCCGAAGTCCGGGGCAGAGGCAATGTCCGCGGCAATGCTGAAGCTGCCGCCGGGGTAGCTGTAGTCTCCCGCGCTGTAGGCCTTGATGTAATCCGCGCCGGTTCCGGCGTCCACTATGAGGGTGACGGTGAAGTCCTTTTCGTTGACGGGGTTTCTGGAAATGGCAGCGTTCCTGCTTCCCTCGTATGAGCCGAACATGGAAGCGGTGCCCTTGAGGTGGCTGATATCGTAGTCATTGGAGAGGAAAACAGCCTCCTCTGATTCATGGACCTGAGCCGAGCTTTCACGCTCCTTCTGGCCGCTTCCTTTGGCAAGAACATATTCCGGCTGCACCCAGGATCCACCGTAGAAGACCTCGCAGAAGGCGACGTAATCGCGGCGCAGAACCTCTGCCTCGCCGTCATTATATTCTCTTACTTTGTAGCCGAAGCTGTAGCGGGCAGGGATGCCTGCGGCTCTGTAGAGGAAGACCTCCGCTGCCGCGAAATGCTTGCTGTAGCCCGTCCTGCTGTCTGTAAGAAACCACATCACCGGGTCCTCATCCTCCGGAAGCTCCGGCGGCGTGTTGCTGTAGCTGTATTCCGAGGACAGCATCTCCTGTACTTCGGAAACTATCCTGTAGATGTAAGCGTCATCCGCTTCCTCCGGCTCAGCCAGGTCCAGTCCATAATTTCTCAGGAGATGGCGGACGCTTTCACCGAATTGATCAGGCAGCCTCAGGTATTCCGTCTTTGCCACCCTGGCATATCCCGAGGTCCTGTAGCTGTAGAGCTCCCCGGGCTCGAAGGAGTAGTGGGCAGGCTCCAGAGCAAAGGCCTCCGGCCTGTAAATGAAGCGGTCACCGAAGCCATCCACGCCCTCGGAGCTGCTTCTGAAGGAGCAGTAGGGCCTGGGCATCATGCCGTGGTTGGGTCGGTGATCCGTAATGACAGCCCGGTCTGAAAACTCGGTGCCGTCAGTGACCTTTCTGAAATAGAAAAGTGAAGGGCTGCGGGAGCCCGGAACATTGGAGGGGTCGTCCATGACGGAGAATGTAAAGCTTTCGGGATCGTAGTCTCCGCAGGCAAATACGTAAAGCAGCTCCAGAGGGTAGGTGGATCTGATGCTGCATATGGGGGTATCGTCCTCTTCAGGGAAGGGGTCGTTTGTTATCATGTTGTCCGGTACCCCGCTCTGGTTGTCGCTCTCCACCCCGGGCAGGGACAGGGACCGGCCGGCCTCTTTAGTGCTTGTGACTGTGGTGAACAGGTCCCACCAGAAGTTTTCAAGGGTGGTGTAGAGCCTGGGCTTTTCTATGCGGCTTATGGCGGGGATCAGCGGGACCGCAGCCAGGGCGCAGACCAGTATAACCACCAGCACCACTGCGGTGGATTCAGGACTTCTGAACAGGCCCTTGTTTACCATAAGGAGCAGCAGAGCCGCGGCCAGGGCGAACTGAAGCCTGTGATCAGGTACGTAGAGGGTATTGGCAAGGAACAGGCAGACAAAGCCCCAGATGGGGGTGAAAAGGGCCGTTTTGCCCTTTATGCTCTCCAGCCAGAACAGCAGAAGGGAGACTGCTGCAAGGGCCGCAAACAGCCCAAGGCTGAGCCTTCCGCTCCATTTGTTCCATTCCGGAAGGATCTCAAGGGAGAGCAGGGGGGCAGTCTGCCAGAGCAGTACGACCTCCAGGACCAGTATGACTGAACCTGTCAGCTTTTTTACAGAGCCGGGGATATTCATGCTGACCTCCCGGTCTTTTCGCCCTCGGGAAGATAGTCCGCGTAGATGCGGTCCGTCAGGCCGTAGAGCTGGGTCATATTCACCATGGCGTAGAAACGTCCCTTGTAGGACGCTGCCATAAGGGAGCCGTCCTCCATGTCCAGGGATCTGAGCAGGGTGAACATCTCCGCGATCCTGTCTGATATCTCGGGGAAATCCAGACCGTTTTCGATGTAATAATTATAGACCTTGCGTCTGGAATCGGAGCCTACTTTGATGATGTATTCGTCGTATTTGGCGCTGAGCTGCCTGTGTACGTGGCGCAGGCTGTCGCCCTCCTGAAGGGGCCTCAGCTCGAAGATCTCGGTGTAGTCGTCCCCCTTTGCGTTATGGGTCTCGCCGTCTCCGGGGATGTAGACCATGCGGACGTGCCTGTCAGGACTGGGACCAGGGTTCGGGTAGACGTTGACCCTTGCGGCGAACAGATCTCTGCGCCTGATGCGAAAGACCCCGAAGACTCCGTAGATCTCAACGTAGGGCACCGAAAGCTCTATGGTGCCTGTCTCGGACCCGCTGAAGCGGAATTCCGTACGGTGCTCGGTGATGATCCTCTTTTCTGAAGAGCTTTTGCTCCGCTGAAGATTGTGCAGCGAAAAGCAGGCCCTGAGCTTTCCGAAAAACTCCGGGGAGCTGACCCTTACGGTGACGGAGATGTCCTCTCCTTCGTGCACGGAATCAGGACCGGTGTCCACCTGCACGTGAAGGCTGCGGGCTACCCACAGGGTATAGAGGACCGAGGCGGCGCAGAGCACCAGAACAAGCCCTATCAGGTAGTCGAGGAATACCGCAGGGCTGTTGAATTTAAGTATGAATAAGAGTGCAAGAAATATCAGTATCATCTTCCGCTGAAGAATTTGGGAGTGGGCGTGCTGTCCATGATCTGGGCAAGAAGCTGCATGCGCCTTTCAGAAATGACGGTCAGCTCCTGCTCCCTGGTCTGTATCCTGTGGACAGCCACATCCGGGAAGACGCGGCCTATGTCCGCCGGTATGACGTAATCTCTGCCATCGAAATATGCCGCGGTTTTAGCCAGCCGCAGCAGGGTGAGCTCAGCCCTTGGGGAGAGGCCGATCTCGATGTCAGGGTGTCTCCTTGTGGCTGCAGTCAGATCGTAGACGTAGTGGTAGATCTCAGGCGCCACAAAAGCATTGCCGGCCTCCTCCCTTGCTGCAAGGATCTCCTCCCGGCTTGTGACGGTGCTGAGGCTCTCCACGGGGTCGCCCTTGTCTCTTGAAGCCAGCAGGGCAATCTCGTCCTCCTTTTTGGGATAGCCAACGGAAAGGGCCATGGAGAAGCGGTCCAGCTCCGACTGGGGCAGGACGCTGACACCGTAAAGGGAGGAGATATAGGGGTTCATGGTGGCTATGACCACGAAGGGGTCGTCCACGGCCTTGGCCTCGGAGCTTATAGTGGCCTGCCTTTCCTGCATTACCTCCAGAAGCGCCGCCTGGCATTTGGAGCTGGCCCGGTTTATCTCATCGGCCAGCAGTATATTGGTATCGAAAATGGGCCCGGGGACGAATTCGTCGGACCCCTTGTTTTTATTATAGGTGATGTAGCCGGTCACGTCCGATGGCATAACATCGCTGGTGAACTGTATCCTCTTGGATTTCAGCCCCAGGACCTTTGAAACGGTCTTGGCGATGGTGGTCTTGCCCACGCCGGGCTTGTCCTCCATTATCACGTGGCCCTCGGCCATGATGCACATGAGTATTTTCTCCAGCACATCGTCCTTGCCGAAAACCGCCTTTTTCATCTCGCCGATTATCGCTTTGATATCCATATCCATTGCTTTTCCTTTATCAGAAGGGATTTCCACCCTTTTTGTCCTTTCCAATGCCGAAGTAGTCCAGAGCCTTTTCGATGTCCCTGTCCCAGACCCGCCACTCGTGGCGTCCGGGGCCCTCAGTGAACACCGCGTTTATGCCAAGGGTTTTGGCGTATTCCCTGAATTTATCGTATCTTCCGTCCACATAGGCTCCGTCCTCGGTGCCTATGGAGAAGAAGTATTTGGGTACTATGGTGCCGTCCTCGGCTCTCTCCTTAAGGTGACGCCAGGTGTTGTCCCTGCCGTTCACATAGGCCTCCACAGAGCCTGCGCGGTGCATGTCGTTCCAGGTGCGCCTTTCGTTCATGGGGCCTTCCTCCAGCTCCTCCTTCGGAGTGTTGAAGAGCTTTGTCAGCTGCTCGATGTCGCTGTCCATCTCCATGGGGACGGAGGACAGGGAAGCGGCTCCGCCGAAGAGCTCAGGCCTTTCGAGGGATATCTTCATGGTGCCCCGGCCGCCCATGGAAAGGCCTGCAATGAAGTTATCCTCCCGCTTGTCTGATGCGGGGAACCAGTTGTGGATCAGGGGCATCAGCTCCTCTGTAATGAAGCGGAAATTGTCAAAGCCCATGCAGAAATCCGGCCAGTCGTCATATACCGTGTTGAGGGCGGACATCATCACCACGATGCAGTCCCGCTCGCAGGCGTAGACCTCTATATTGGATTTGCGTATCCAGTCCGTGTGGTCGCCGAAGGTGCCGTGGAGCAGCCAGAGCACCGGGTATTTTTTGCCGCTGCCGTAGAATTCGGCGGGCTTTGCGCTCCAGGGAATGTCCGGCAGGATAACGGTTATCTCAGTGTTTCCGTTCAGAAAAACGCTCTGAACATCCATTGTTACAAGAGCCATGCTGTCCTCCTTTACGATAAGTATATTGTTAATGTCCTTTGCTTTAGTATACGAAAAAATGGACGCTCAGTAAAGGAGAAAAACTGCCGTATTATTTAAAGAAGGGACTATACTATTTCAGATCAGGTGCTATAATGCTTAAAGCGCTTCAGTGCACTATAGCGGGGCGCCTATCGATTAAGAAAGCTGGAGATCTATATGAAGCTCGGTAATTTACGCGGAAACAGCAGCATAGGCTCTATTATATTTAATATGCTTCTGGCAGCCGTGAGCCTTTTTGTGAATGGCTTTGGCATCTATCTGACAATACAGGCGAATCTTGGGGCAGCCCCCTGGGACGTGCTGAATCTTGGCATTTCCAAGTCTCTTGGAATACTTTACGGCAATGCTGCCATAGCCGTTTCGCTGACCATACTTGTCATCGACATTCTGATGAAGGAGCCCATAGGCATAGCAATGTTTATCGACGCGGTGGTGGTGGGCAAGTCCGTGGACTTTTTCAACTGGCTCCGCCTGGTGCCTGCCTGCAGGTCTGCAGTGGTGGGTATTCCTTTGATGCTGGTGGGCCTTGTTATCGTAGCCTTCACCCAGTACACCTACATGCTGGCCTCCCTTGGCTGCGGCCCAAGGGATTCCCTGCTTCTTGGGCTGGCAAAAAGGGTGAAGCGCATTCCTATCGGAGCTGTAAGCATTGCTCTTCTCAGCTCAGCCACTCTCATCGGCTGGCTTCTGGGAGGTCCCGTGGGCATCGGCACCCTGATATGTGCCTTCGCCTCCGGCCCCATACTTCAGACGATCTTCAGGATCATGAATTTTGACGCCACCTCAGTCAGACACCAGAGACTGCAGGAGTCCATAAAGGTGATATTCGGATAAAGCAGAACCTGAAAGCGTGGGACGCAGCTCCCATGCTTTTTTATTGTGACAATAACAAGAAAGGACCTGCTGAATGCAGATCCTTTTTGATGGCGGAGAGCATGGGACTCGAACCCACGGGGCCTTTCAGCCTTACTCGCTTTCCAGGCGAGCTCCTTAGCCACTCGGTCAACTCTCCGTGCTAAGTTTGTATGTCTTATGAACAAGCTTTATTACTATACAATACCGCAAACTAAAAATCAAGCAGAATTTTATGGATTTTTGAGCATTTAGAAAGCATAATGTATAGAGTAAAGGAGAAGGGCGTTATGGATGATCTGGCTGTAAAAATAGCACGTAAAGCAGCGGAGCAGGGAGGCAGGGCTTACTACGTGGGCGGCTGCGTCCGGGACCGTCTGCGGGGAGCTCAGGAGGGCATACCCGATGTGGACATCGAGGTCCACGGCCTGGCACCGGAGACGCTTTTTGAACTGCTTAAAACACTTGGCGAGCCCATATCCATCGGATCATCCTTTGGCATCTACTCGCTCAAGGGCCATGACATCGACATCGCCCTGCCAAGAAAAGAAAAAGCTACAGGAATGGGTCACAGGGACTTTGAAGTTTTTGTGGACCCCTTCATCGGACCCTTGGAGGCCGCGCGGCGCAGGGATTTTACCGTCAACGCCCTTATGGAGGATGTGCTGACCGGGGAGATCCTGGACTTTTTCGGAGGTCAGGAGGATCTTAAGAACGGCATCCTTCGCCATGTGGACGACGAGCATTTCGCAGAGGATCCTCTGAGGGTGCTGCGGGCAGCCCAGTTTGCCGCAAGATTCGGCTTTTCTGTGGCGCCGGAGACCATAGCCCTCTGCAAAACCATAGACCTGTCCACCCTCAGCAGCGAGCGGGTGGAGGCTGAATATAAAAAGGCCATGCTGAAGGCAGGAAAGCCCTCCGTTTTTTTTGAGGTGCTGCGGGAGATGGATCAGCTGGAGACCTGGTTTTCGGAGGTCCGTTCCCTTATAGGCGTGGAGCAGGATCCGCTTTTCCACCCGGAGGGCGATGTGTGGGTCCACAGCATGGAGGTGCTGGACAGGGCTGCCCTGTACCGCGAGAAGGTATCCGATCCCTACAGCTTTATGCTGCTGGCTCTGACCCACGATTTCGGCAAGATAGTCACCACGGAGGTTGTCAACGGACGCATCCACGCCTATGGCCACGAGACCATGGGAGAGCCTGTCATAAGGGCCTTCCTGGACCGCATCGTCCACGACAAATCTGTCAAGGCCTACGTGCTGAACATGGTGCCTCTTCACATGAGGCCCAATGTTGCGGCCTACAGCAAGCCGCCCCTTAAGTCCACCAACAAGCTGTTCGACGAGGCTCAGGAGCCGGAGGACCTGGTGTACTTTGCCATGTGCGACAAGCCCGTGCTGTCCGGCACGGAGGAATTCAGCGGTGACAGCGCTTTCCTCTTTGAGAGGCTGGCTGCATACAGGGAGCTGATGGAAAAGCCCTTCGTTCAGGGGCGTGACCTGATCGCGGCCGGACTCGAACCGGGAGAGGATTTTACGGAGATCCTGGAGCACGCCCACAAGCTGCGGCTGGCTGGAATCGAGAAGGAGTCGGCACTTAAGCAGACGCTGGCTTTTGCAAGGACACTTAGGAAAAAGACTGCGTCGGCTGCTGCCGCGCATAAGGCCGCAGAGGCTGCGAAAAAGGAGCAGGAAGGGGGCGAAAGACATGAAAAATAGCCCGAAAAAGCTTGGAATATATGTACATATACCCTTTTGCGTCAGGAAGTGCAATTACTGCGACTTTGTGAGCTACCCCATAGGACCTCAGGCCGGCGCAGAGCCTGATTCATGCAGCGCGGCGGCCTTCGAGCCCGCCGAAGGAACCTCGGCCTACTGCCCCAAAAATCCCGCAGAAACAGCTCCTTACTTCCGAACACTGGAGCTGGAGACAAAGGCCCTTTCGGAGATATACATGAACTGGGACAAGGTCAGCTGCAGCGGAAGCTACGAGGTGGATAGCATATTCTTTGGAGGCGGCACACCAAGCGCCGTGGACCCGGACTTTATCTGCCGCCAGCTGGATGCGGTATGCTGCCTTTTCAACGTTGTCCCGGGGGCTGAGATCAGTCTGGAGGCCAACCCCGGCACCCTAACCGACGAAAAGCTGAGGGCCTACAGGCTGGCGTATTTCAACCGCATCAGCCTCGGAGTCCAGAGCCTGGACGACAAGGTCCTGAAGATCATGGGCCGCATCCACGATGCAAAGGAGGCTGAGCGCAGCTTCAGACTGGCCCGCCGCCATTTTGACAACATCAACATCGATCTTATGATGGGTGTCCCGGGGCAGACTGCCGCCAGCTGGCTGGACAGCCTTAAGCGGGTCCTGGACTGGGAGCCGGAGCACCTCTCTTTTTACAGCCTTCAGCTGGAGGAGGGGACGCCCTTCTATCGGGACTACCGGGAGGGCAGGCTGGAGCTTCCCTCCTGGGAGGAGAACAGGGAGATGTATCACCGTGGGCTGGAGCTGATAAAGGCTGCCGGCTATGACCACTACGAGGTGAGCAACGCCGCAAAGCCCGGCTTTGAGTGCCGTCACAATCTGAAATACTGGAATATGGAGGAGTACCTGGGCCTTGGCCTCGCCGCCCACTCCTTTATGGATAATAAGCGCTTTGAGGCCTGGGAGTTTTTCGAGGAGGCGGAGGAGCGCGCCTCTGCGAAGCTGGCGGCAGAGGCAAGATGGAATGCAGCCAGAGCCGCTGCAAAGCGAGGCAGCGATGAAACCGCTGTGCAGGCTGCTGCCGCAAAGCAAAACGCCGATGGAGCCGCTTCAGGGAGCAAGGGCTCTTCAGATGCCTCTCAGAGCCTCTCAGCGGCTCGCAGAGAGCTTTTTGAGCAGCTTCTGAGAAATATATCGACCGAGGATGAAAACGAGCTGAAAGGGGATTTTATCTTCACCCAGCTCAGGCTGATCGAGGGACTGGACACGGAGCTCTATCGCAGGCTCTTTGGTACAGAATTTGAAAGCGACTTCACGCCGGTGCTGACGGAGCTTTTCAGCGAAGGACTGCTTAAAAATGTTTCAGAAGCCCCTGCTTCAGCCCCATCCGCCGGCACCAAAAAGCCCTCCCGGATAGCCTTCACCCCGGAAGGGCTGGACAAGACCAATATAGTGATGGAAAGGCTGCTGAGCCTTCTGTAGACAAAAGGAGCGTGGGACTCGAACCCACGCTCCTCGATTTAATATTTTAAAAAGAATCGTACACCACAAGCTCTTTGATGGGCTTGTTTTTGCTGTGCAGGGGGGAGGGCTCAGCGTCGTCTGCGGGATAGCCCACAGGCAGCAGGGCGATGGGCTCGATATCCTCCGGGATATTGAAGGCCGCTCTGATCTTCGCGGGGTCGAAGGAGCCCACCCAGGTGGATCCAAGACCCAGATCCTCAGCTGCCAGCATCATATGAGTGTGAACTATGGCAGCGTCCACATCCGCGCCGTCCTTAAGATCCTGACCGCGGACCCAAACCTGGTCGTGGTCGATGCAGGTGAGGAAGAACAGCGGAGCGTTGAAGGTGTACCTGGTGCAGCCTCTGAGCTTTTCTATACCCTCCGGAGCCCTTATCACCAGGATCTTCTGGGGCTGATAGTTGGCTGCGGTGGGAGCCACCTGGGCAGCCCGGAGGATGGCGTCGATCTTTTCCTGCTCCACAGGCCTGTCGGCGAACTTCCTTACGGAATAGCGGTCCTCCGCCAGCTTAAGGAAGCTGCGGGCCTCCTTCTTCTGCTTCGGGGCCTTCCCATCCTGCTCAGACTTTTCGTCATAGACGGGCTGGGGGACGGGTACATCATCCGGGATGGGGCATTTGTAGCTGTACTTTCCGATGACCTTGTCGAACTCCTCCCAGGCGGCCTTTATGATCTCAGGCTCACGGAAGGCTCTGCCGGCTGCGATGGCCATGGCTTTGGCGCCCTGTATCATGCCCTTCAGGCCTATGCCGTTTCCTGTGCAGCAGGTGGCCTGCCAGTTGTGGTTGCCCAGGACCATGGGCCAGGTGAGGGTGGTGACCAGACCGCAGGGGCAGATATGCTGCACGTCTCCAAGATCGAAGGAGCCGGAGCTCTCGTACCAGGTATTTGGAAAGACTCCGGTGGGCAGGGGATCCTCGCCCTTATATCTGGGGGAGGTCTTAGCCAGCGCAGTGGCCATTTCCCGCTCTTCTTCGCTGTATTCGATGGGCGGAAGCTCCTTCAGCACGTCGTAGAGCAGCTCGGAGACCACCTTGTTGGAGTGGGTGTTGTAGCAGCCACCGAGGAATTCGACCGTAAGCTGGGTGCCGGTCATCTTCGCAGCGCCCTCCGCGGTCTCCACCAGCCTGCCGTAGATGTCGTCTATCTGCTCGCGGCTTAAGCCTCTTACGTAATACCACACGGAAGCTCTGTCTGGGATGATGTTGGGGGCTTCGCCGGCCTCGATGTACGAATAGTGGATGCGGCACTTGTCGGGAATGTGCTCCCTCAGATAGTTGGCGCCCACGCTCAGAAGCTCGCAGGCATCAAGCGCCGAACGGCCCAGCCAGGGGGCGCCGGAGGCGTGACCCGCAATGCCCTTGTAATGGAAGATGGCACTGTTGATGCCTCCCGCAATGCCGTAGTGGACCATGTTGACGCCGCCGCCGTGCCAGGCCAGCGCCAGGTCCAGCTCCTTGAAGGCGCCGCCCCTTGCCATGAAGGGTTTGCCTGTAAGTACCTCCTCAGCGGGACATCCGTAAAAGACTATGGTTCCGGGAAGACCGCTGGCTTCAAGATCTGCCTTCATTCCAAGGGCTGCCGCCAGGGTAGCCGTTCCCAGCAGATTGTGACCGCAGCCGTGGCCGGGACCGCCCTCGATGACGGGGTCGTGCACGGCGCTCTGCTTCTGGGAAAGGCCTGGAAGGGCGTCATACTCCGCCAGCAGGCCGATCACCGGATGGCCTGAGCCCCAGGTGGCCCTTATGGAGGTTGGCATGCCGTAAAGGCCGACCTCCACCTCAAAGCCGTTCTCCCTGAGCGCCTCCGCCAGCCATTCGCCGGCCTTCACCTCGTTGAAGGCCGTCTCGGGATGGTCATGTATCTTCATGGCCAGGTCGCAGTAATAGTCCTTTTTACTGTCGATGGCATCAATGATTAACTGCTTGTAGTCCATGGGTCAAACCTCCTGATCCTTTGCTCCGATACCGATGGTACGGTCCACAGGCAGAGAAAAAGCTATCCCCTGACCTGCCGTATCCAGTCCGGCATCTTTATTAACAGCCGTCATAACGGCATCCTTTATGGAATCCTCAACTACTATCATAACAAGTTCCTTGTCCGGATGCACTACTATCTGAAATAGTTTTTCAGCCTCTTTATTTGCCGTACCTCTTCCGTGAATGATAGTGCCGCCTCTGGCTCCCGCCTTTTTCGCCGCATCCATTACCACGGGAGCGTATCCCGCATTTACTATGCAGATTACTAACTGATGCTGATATTCCTTCATTTTACGTAACCCCCTTCGTTGCTGAGAAAGCCGAATGCGGCCGCACCCATGATGCTCGACATAGGAATGGAAAGTGCAACTCCCTTTCCTCCCTTTACAGTTGCGAATTTGTTTTCAAGTACGGCTTCGATCTCCTCCAGCCTGTCCTCCCTTACCATGCTTATGATGACTGATTTTTCGCTGTTCGAAAGTCCCAGATATTCCAGCATTTTTGCTTCGGCTGTTCCTTTAGCGGAAACGATCATCTGCATGTTGACATCGAAGGACTGCAGCAGGTCGGCATAGAATTCGCCTTTTTTCTTATCTACGATGGTGATCAGCAT
>JAEEGF012286462.1_pt1 | contig 57542 bp, 29 predicted proteins | sample 9134171 | NCBI WGS metagenome assembly JAEEGF01 (sample SAMN16246542, study PRJNA631951) | gut metagenome | biome: gut microbiome; feature: rumen; material: AP-attached | host: Bos | place: Iran: Karaj | collected 2018-10 | reverse complement strand
AGGAGTGGCAGCAAAGAACATTACTGACATTACAGACCCCACCCCTGCCCCTCCCCTTGAAGGGAGGGGATGGCTGCGCATAAATCCTTTCTGCAAAGGGTCAACTGCTATATCATTGCCTTTATTTGTTTTTATTGGTTTTTTCTCAGGCCGCTTCGCGGTACCGTCTCACATAAATATAGCTACGTAATTATGGCTTATTCCAACATTATATTTCGTAATAATTTTTGACAAAAGTAAAAAGTTAGGACAACGAGAATCGATTGGTATTCACCAAATGGCATCATGGCCGAAAATTTCGCAAAAATGAGGGGTGTTAGCTATTCTGTTGATTGACAGTGGAATAAGATTTTTGGGCGATAGTGGCGAACCTTCCCGTAAAAAAATCCAGGCTCCGCAGAAAAATTCCCAGCCTGGGAATTTTTCTGCGGAGCCTCTATTTGAGTGTAAATAGGCTTAAAATTTTTACGAACAGGTCAGTTGTGGTGCTAAAAGGTTGCGCAATTTCTGAGAAGTGTGCAGTTTTTCTTGTTTTTGATGTCCGGATAAGTCCGTGTAAGTCCGTGGCAAACCAAAAAGGAGTCTGTTTTTCGGTGTAGATGCTACCCTCATTCTTTCTGGAATGATTATTTTCTGAGACCTGTTTTTGAGGTAAAAAAACTTTACTTATCTTTCGCAAGTTTTGGAGTGAACCTGAATGATTCATGGTAATTAAACTATATGCCGTTAACTCTTTTCTTTTTCACACGAATGACCATGCGCTCGGCTCTGCCGCTTGCTACCGAATGGACGCAAGAATAATTCATAAATAAAAAAATTAATGGTTAATTCGTGATCAATTATTGATAATTCGTGTTTTTATAAAAACAAATAATGTTTTTTTTCACACGAATGACCATGAATTGAACACGAATTATTCATAAATTCAAAATATTGATGAATAATTCGTGTTCAATTATTGATAATTCGTGTTTTTATAAAGAAGCAAATGAATAACCGTTTCATAGGCATTTTATAGAAGAAATCGGGCTGGAAAGCCGAAATAGTGCTGTCCTGCCCCGACGAAGTACCTGCTACATGGATGCTCGTCATAGGCACTATGGCCATAGGGGAGAACGGCGAGTGCTGCGGCAGTCAACTCTTTGAACTCTTTGATGGTGAGGTAGTTGTGGCGTGGTGCCTTATGGAACTGAGCATCGCAAAATAGGGTGTATTCCGTTGCGCCGTTGCGCCGTTGTGCGTTGCGATTTGCTATGGATTTCAGCTCAATATCCTGCCTGTATAATATATATAATCACTTTATTAATAATTTATATTATAATTATTAATATATATATTATACAGGCAGGATATTGAATTTCCGATGAAGTAATAGCGCTGAAAATAGGCAGAAAACGCAACGCGCAACGGCGCAACGGCGCAACGGCGCAGCCCTTCCCCTCCTTTTCCAAAGGAGGGGGTTAGGGGTGGTTTGTCAGAGATGTCCCAACCTTTTTTGCTCCTTGCGTTTGTGACAGTGTTGACAAACTCTTTTTTTAATAGGTTGTGACAGTATTGACAAACCACCCCTGGCCCCTCCTTTGGAAAAGGAGGGGAAGGGCTCACGCCGTACCATCCCCGGTCAATACCCTGCACCCTGCCCCTGTAAACAGTTGACCACCAACATATATTCGATAGTCAAAAGGCTTGAGGTAGCCTTATTCTCCCCCTTGCAAAGGGGGAGTTAGAGGGGGATTCATCTGCGCAGAAGCAATCCCCCCCTGCCCCCCCTTTGCAAGGGGGGGAATAAGTTACCTCTGCGGCGGCCACATGACGGCTCACGCCGTACCATTTCCGGTCAATACCCTGCGCCCCGCCCCTGCCTGGACGATTGGTACTCACCATCGTCTTCCGTCGTCCCTTCGGGACTTTGGGGGGTGCGCTGCACTATACAGGGGCGTTGCCCCTGCCTGTATTCCGTCGTCCCTTCGGGACTTTTGGGGGGTGCGCTGCACTATACCGGGGCGTTGCCCCTGCCTGTATTCCGTCGTCCCTTCGGGACTTTTGGGGGGGTGCGCTGCGCAATACAGGGGCGTTGCCCCTGCCTGTATTCCGTCGCCCCTTCGGGGGTTGTGTGTGGGGGTGCGCAATTACAGGGGCGTTGCCCCTGCCTGTATTCCATCGCTCCTTCGGGGCTTTTGCTGCGCCAACCATTATGCGCAGGGAAGGCCACATGACGGCTCACGCCGTACCATCCCCGGCTAACACCCTGCGCCCTCCTCGCCCCTTACAGTTGCGGGGTGGGAGCGGCGGAGGGCTCTTATTCCATCCGCACAACACGTTTTTTTTAGGCTATCCAACGATTTTCTTCGGAATATTTTTGTCAATTCATTAAAAATGCTTAACTTTGCACCATACTATACTACATCGCTACCAACTCAAACCATGAAACGACGGCTTCATGTTATAATATATATACTGACATCTGTGCTCGCTATGGCACAGCGGGGTCAGTTTTTTTCTTCCGACCAGTTCTCCAGCAGCCTCATCTCCGACCTGTGCCAGGATCAGTTAGGCTCTATCTGGATAGCCACCGACTACGGTCTGAACCGCTTCGACGGCTATCACTTCCAGACCTTCCTGCATGATGATGCCGACAGCACGTCGCTCTCGGCCAACGTGCTGACGACGCTGATGTGCGACGATGACGGATGGCTGTGGGTGGGCACCAACCGCGGCCTGGACTGTTATGACCCCGACAGGGAGATCTTCCACCACTTCCACTTCCCCGCTGGTGTGCAGCCGCGCATCACCAACCTGCTGCAGCGCCACGACGGCACGTTGCTCATAGGCACGGCGGGCTATGGCGCGTTCACCCTCCCTCTGCCTGCAACGAAGGCCGTCAACGCGCAGCCGACGGCGTTCACCAGCATGGGCAGCGACACTTACTTCAGCCGCATTTATGAAGACGCCCACGGAAGACTGTGGAAGAGTGGCTTCAACGAGGACATCGTGGTGCAGGACGGTGGCGAGCTGCGCACGCTGCACTCGCAGGTAGGCATCCCTCTGGCTCTGTTCGAGTACCGGGACGAGATGATGGTGCTCGGCATGTATGGGCTGCTGGCCTATCGTGACGGCCAGCTGGTGAGGGCGCCCTTCGATATGAGTGCCATCAGCGGCAAAGAGGTGATTTTCACCGATGTGGCCCTCTGTGGCGACTCTATATTATACATAGGCACGCGCGGGGATGGACTCTTCAGCCTTTCCGACGGCAAGCTGAAGCATGTGGACGCCAGCGCCAAGGGCATCAGCCTGTCAACGGCGAGAATCAGCACGCTGATGACCGACGAGCGCGGCAACCTCTGGGTGGGCTGCTTCCGCAAGGGCCTGTTCATGCTGCCCCAGCGCCCCTCACAGTTTGCCAGCTGGAGCTTCGACGACCAAGGCATCAAGCTGAGCAATATCATCGGCTCGCTGTGTGCCGGCGACGGCGGCATGGTGTGGTGCACGGTGCGCGATGTGGGTGTCTATGGCTTCAACAGCAACGGCCGCGTCGTGGCACACCCGCAGTCGCCCGACGCCGTCGACTTCATCTTCCGCGACCGTCAGCGGCGCTACTGGGTGGGCACCGACAACGGCCTTTATGCCTACGACCCGCTGACGGGCAGCTCGCAGCTGAAGGTGACATACGACTGCGACATGTTCAACGACATGACGAGCGACGACAGCGGCCGCCTCTACATCTCCACCTTCTCCCGAGGCTTCTGCGTCTATAACCCGCAGACAGGCTCGCTGCTCAACCATAACTTCTTTGAGGCAGAGGACTCGGTGCGCGGCCGGCTCACCAACAACTGGGTGATGGGCCTCACCGTCGACCACAAGGGCCTGGTGTGGCTGGCCACCGCCTCGGGTGTGTCATGCTATAACCCTGACACCGACAGCTTCCGCTCGCAGGGCTGGAATCAGCAGCTGAGCGGTGTGGTGTGCTTCGACATCTGCGAGCTGCACACCGGGCAGTTGCCCGACGGCCGGCCGCTGCAGGGCTGCATAGCCATTGGCACGGAGATGGGCCTTTACCTCTATGACCGGCGGACGGGCCAGACGGAGAGGTTTCCCGGCAGCGAGCAGCTGCAGAACAAAGCTGTGTGCTATATCGTGCAGGCCAACGACGGCGACCTGTGGTGCTCTACGTCGATGGGCATCTGGCAGTATCGCTTAGAGAGCCACACCTTTGCCGGACATATCTCCGGCAACGGCCTGGTGCAGAAGGAGTACCTCTACGGCGTGGGTATGCACACCGACGAGGACGTCATCTATTTCGGCCACAACGACGGCCTGACCGTATTCTCGCCATCCAGCGTGAAGGAGAGCCAGCACACCATCGACCCGCTGCAGCTGACGGCCTTCCGCGTGGGCGACCTGTTTGTGAAGCAGGGCACCGTCATCAACGGCGTCGAGGTGACCGAGCGTGCCGTCTCACAGAGCAATTACTTCACGCTGAGCTATCTGGACCACACCGTCACCCTGTCGTTCTCGCAGTTTGACTTCGACGACCCCTCGAACAGCGCTCTTGAGTACAGCATCAACGGCGGTGCGTGGGTGCGTAACCCTGCCGGGCAGAACGAGTTCACGCTGGGCCATCTGCAGCCCGGCACCTATCGCATTGCCGTGCGTGCCCTGCAAGGCGGTGAGTACACGCCCGAGAAAGTCATTGTCGTTACCATCCGTGCACCCTGGTACCGCTCGCTCACGGCCTACTGCATCTATGCCCTCCTGCTCGTGCTGCTGCTGGTGTATGCCTTCCACACCTCCCGCCGCCGTGCCCGTCAGCAGCTCGACGAAGACAAGATGAAGTTCCTCATCAATGCCACACACGACATCCGCTCGCCGCTGACGCTCATCCTCTCGCCCCTGCACAAGGCCATGCGCATCAACAATGAGCTGCGAGCCAAGAGCGAGGAGCCTGCCGCCTCGTCGCTGCTCACCGTGCACACATCGCTGGAAACCATCGAGCAGAACGCCAAGCGAATACTCGACCTGGTGAACCAGATACTTGACGTGCGCAAGATAGACAAGCAGCAGATGCACCTGCATTGCCAGCAGACAGACCTGGTGTCGTTTGTGCGTGGCATCTGCAAGATGTTTGAGTACAACGCCAAGGAGCGAGACATCGACTTCACTTTCGAACCCGACGCCGGTGAGCTGGAGGCGTGGATAGACCGTAGCCAGTTTGACAAGGTGGTCAGCAACCTGCTGTCGAATGCCTTCAAATATTGCGGAGAGAAAGGAGCCGTGAAGGTGCTGCTGACACACGATGAGCATGACTTCCGTCTGCAGGTGGTAGACAACGGTGCGGGGCTGGACGGCGACAACCTCAAGCATATCTTCGACCGCTTCTACCAAGGGCGCAACGCCCGGCGGCTGCATATCAACGGCACCGGCATAGGCCTCAACCTCTGCAAGATGATTGTCGACATGCACCACGGAACGATAGTGGCGCAGAACCGCGCCGACGGGCAGCAAGGGGCACAGTTCACCGTCACGCTGCCCTTGGGCAACAGTCACCTGACGGCCGAGGAGATAGAGTCGGGCAGCCTCCAGGAGACGGGCCAGGCAGCCGCTGCCGTGGCTACTGACAACGGCCAGAGCCGCGACGTCTCGACGACAACGGCTAAGAAAGCATCGTCCAACGGACAAGGGTCGCAGCGCTACCGCGTACTCGTCGTCGACGATGACACAGAGCTGGCTCACTATATTGCCGAGCAGCTGTCGGCCAACTACAAGTTCGGTACGGCTCCCGACGGCAGGGAAGGCCTCAAGGAACTGCTCACGAATGACTACGACCTGGTGGTGTCTGACGTGATGATGCCCAAGATGGATGGCTTCACCATGCTGCGCATGATTAAGTCGAATGTCAACATCTCGCACATCCCGGTCATCATGCTTACCTCGAAGGCCGACGTGGCCAACCGTCTGGAGGGTCTGGAGAACGGAGCCGACGCCTTCATGGCCAAGCCCTTCGACATAGAGGAGCTGCACCTCACCATCGACAACCTGATACGCACCCGGCAGCAGCTGAAAGGCAAGCTGATGACGGTGCAGCAGATGGCCGACAAGGTGGACACGCCGGAGGTGAAGGGCAATGATGCGGTGCTGATGGAGCGCATCATGAAGGCCATCAACAAGAATCTTGCCGACAGCGACTTCAACGTCGACATGCTCACGCAGGAGGTGGGCATCAGCAGGTCGCAGCTGCACCGCAAGATGAAGGAGATGACGGGAATATCGGCCAGCGAGTTCATACGCAACATACGCCTGGAACAGGCGGCGCGCTTGCTGAAGGAGCAGAAGATCAACGTCACGCAGGTGGCCTACACCGTAGGGTTCTCTAATCTCGCTCACTTCTCCACCATCTTCCGCAAGCACTTCGGCGTAGCCCCTTCCGAGTATGCTGAGGGCGCAAAAGAGTGACAAAAACCAAAAAAACAAAAGAAAAGACACTTTTATTCAACTTTTGAAACAAATAGAAAAGTTGTAGAGCCATATGGAGAAATCCGTATGGCTTTTCTTGTGTACCTTTGCCACGAAATTGCAACAAATCTTTTTTTATTAACTAAACAATATTAATTATGAGAAAATCTTACCAATTGTTCGTTGCCCTCATGCTCTGCATGCTGGGTGCTACGAATGTGAATGCCGAAGAGATCTCGCTGGCCGAGGTGCCCTTCTGGCAGCATGAGGTGTGGGGCTTGGACGAGCCCAAGAACACACAGATTGAGGTGGGCGGCGGTGCCTGCACTTGGGTCGTGGGCGAATCCACCGGTCAGCCTTACGGCGACAGTCAGGTGATCAACTTCTCCGACCTGTCAGCCTACACCCAACTGAAGGTCACTGTGACGGAAGGTACTCCGCGTTTCCTCCTCAACCGCGATGTTGACGAGGGTCAGTTCAACGACGACGAGACGCAGTCGCACCTCATCGACAACACCCGTGGCGGATGGTGTGCCAAGTATTTCACCAGCGAGGCCGGTGCTGAAGAGGGCGAGACCGTCTACATCGTCGACCTGAAGCAGCTGGTGAAGGACAAGGGCTATGCCCATCTGCACGCCATCAAGGGTGCCAACTGGGCCAACGTCACTGTCACCAGCATGGTGGTGGTCACCCAGGGCAAGGTCAAGCAGATTGGCTGGGTCAACCTGATTAACAACAGCAACATGGAGGGCGACGACGTCAGCTCGTTCTTCACAAAGGTGAACTATGGCGACAACGCCAACCAGGTGGTCAACTCTGAGATTACCGACGGCGTCGGCAAGGACGGAAGCCGTGGCATCGTGGTGACGACAGGCGACAAGACCGCCAACGACTACGACAACCAGTTCTGGTTCCGCTTCAACGAGCCAGTGGCCGCCGGCACCAAGTATCGTGTGTCGTTCGACTACAAGGCCGACGAGGTGGCATCACCGGCCACACAGTCGCACAATGAGCCCAGCGACTACATCTTCTACAACATGTTTGGCAACATCGCTTTCGCTACCGACTGGCAGACCTTCAGCAAGGAAGCTGAGGTGACAGCCGACCAGTCGAAGGACGACAAGAAGTTCCTCTCGGTGGCCTTCAACCTCAACCCCGATGACCACCAGACTGCCAACAGCTACTATTTCGACAACATCAAGTTCGAGGTTTACAAGGTCGGCACAACGGCTGAGTATGCTGAGGACGTGATCCTGATGGACTTTGGCTTCGACACCAACGTCGCTGAGTTTATTCCCGCCGGTTCCATGCGTGCATTCTTCGACAACAGCTGCGCTACGGTGAAAGTGAACGGCAAGGCAGCCGCCATCTACTCGATTGAGGGCCTGGCAGACGGTCGCTTCTATATCTTCCTCGAAGAGGCTGTCGATTCCAAGGATGAGGTCTATGTGACGCTGACCAACAACTTCGGCCTGAAGTACACCTCAGGCATCAGCATCGGTGAGGCAGTGCCCGACTTCTCGGATGTGGCCGACTATAACGGCGCCGTCGTCGAAGCCGAAGGTGCTTATCCTTACGACTATGTCACTCCTACGATGGTGGAAGCCGATCCTGAGAACGGTTCGTTCAACCTGCCCAACAGCATCAAGGACTTCAAGATGGTGTTCGACAAGACCGTCGATTGCGCTGCACTCGTAGCTACCCTCAACGGCAGTGCCATGAGTGTCACTCCTGCCGACGGCTTTGCCAAGGAAGTGACCCTGACACGCAACGGCGACGGCGATCTGCCCACCGGCGAGTACACACTCCATGTCACAAAGATTTATCCTGAGTTCCGTCTGGCCGACGAGATCTTCGGCGACACCACTATCGTCGTGAGCATCGGCAAGGTGGAGTATGATCCCAACGATGTGCCTGAGGACCTCATTCCTGAGTCTTACTTCGCCAACTGCGGTAACGGTGGCATTCCCGAGGGCTTCTTCGTGCTGTTCGGCTCTGAGGAGCGTCCTGCCGGTTCGTCTTACGGCAGCGGTTCACGTATGTTCGACTTCGGTGGTGGCGACTTCACCAAGGCACTCTACTATCGTGAGGGCTATGTGGAATACGGAAGCACGGAGGATCATCTGCTGTCGCTCACAGCCGGCAAGGAGTACAGAATCCACTTCAACACCGCAATGTGGAAGGGCAGCGGCAAGACACGCTTCCGCATCCTGAACGAGTATGACGAGGATGTCATGCTGCAGATGATTGACAACAATCCTAACGTGAACGGCAGCACTGGCGCTGTCAGCGGCTCAACGAATGTTGACATCAGGTTTACTCCCGAGACCTCTGGCGACTACAGAATCAGGTGGGAGAGCGCCAACAGCGAGACTGGCGACATGGGCTTCATTGAGAACCTGCTGGCCAACGTGTCGATGAAGTACACTCCCAACCAGCTGGGTCTGGAAGAGACCATGCTGCTCGAGGAGGCTCTGAAGAAGGCTAAGGCTACCCGCGATGCCAATACCGCTGAGCGCTATGACGGTGCTGCTTTCGACGCACTGAACGCTGCCATCGAGAAGTATGAGGCAGAAATGCCTAACTACACCGCTCCTTCAAAGTTCACCAACGCTGCTGCCGACCTCGACGCTCTGAGAGACGCTATGGTGGCTCACCGTACAAGCTGCGACGAGTATGACACGCAGATTAAGAAGGCTATCGACGTACAGCGTCAGAACGAGATGCCTGACGGCGATCCCGCAAAGGCTACCAAGTTCACCAAGACCGAGCTCTTCGCACAGCTGAAGGCCATCCTGGCCAAGTATAACGCCTCTTCACAGTGGGTCGACAATGCCGAGCCCGGAACAGTGGACGAGAATGGCGAGGAAGTGCACGACTGGCAGCTGGTGTACACCTTCGACGAGCTGAAGGACGACGCCATCCTCCCCGAGGCTATTGCCGAGCTGAAGGACATTGCCAACGTCACCTCACTGCTCTTCACACAGGGCGTTTCCGCTCCTGAGAATGCCAATGGCGGCAAGGGTACCGGAGTGGCAGTGCTTATCGACCGTCTGCGTCTGGGTGCTGAGGCACTGAAGAAGCTGGGTGTTGCAGAGGACGACGAACTGGTCGTGGCTGCCAACAACTCACTGACCGACGACGACCAGCTGGCTGGTAAGATCAAGCATCGCATCACAACCATCGTTTACGGCAACCTGAAGGATGCCAACAACGACATGTTCGCTCCTGTTGTCGACGAGACAACCCTCGAGGAGACTGCTCCTTCCTACGACATGACCGTGTTTGTGAAGAACCCCAATACCTATAAGTTGAGCGACGGCGTTGACTTCACCGACGAGTCTGTTCCCGGATGGGTGACGCCGGAGGGCTACAGCCGTCCCGGTCTGACTCCTGGTTGGGGTGCTTGGCAGGGTAACTCCGAGATTGCTCAGGACGCTATGTTCCAGACATGGGGCTCCAGCTACCGCGTTGAGCAGACCATCACCGACCTGCCCGCAGGTATCTACACTGTCAGGTTCGCATTCGGTGAGCGCAACAATGGCGATGCCGGTGTCTTCGAGGACAGCTATGCTTACACCCTCACCTCCGATGGCTCAGAGTATCAGAGCCCGTTGAGGGAAGTCAAGGAAGATGGCGAGGAGATGTACATCCCCGGCATTGGCCAGGCATTCCCCTTCGCAAGCAGCGATGCACAGACAGCATTGGTTGAGGAAATCGCCGTTACCGACGGAGAACTCACCATCGGTGTGAACGCCGGTCCTCACTCACACACCTTCTTCAACGAGGTACGTGTGCTGATGACTGCTCCTGCCACTGGCTTCGACTACAACCAGGCATGGATTGACGGCATCGACGCCACAGTAGCACAGCCTGAGAAGGTTCGCGCCATCGAGCTCTTCGACCTCAACGGACGCCGCATCAGCACGGCACGCCAGGGCATCGTGATTGTGAAGAAGCACATGAGCGATGGTACAATGCGCACCGAGAAGGTCGTGAAGAAATAGTCAAATCACTCTGTAAACCGTTTGCGGGCAAATATGCTGCGAGGCATGTTTGCCCGCTTTCCTTAAAAGAGACAAGTTTGCCCGCTTTCCTTAAAGAAACAAGTCTGCCCGCTTTCCTTAAAAGAGACAAAAGCCCATGAAACACATCGCCTGCACCCTGCTCACCCTGCTGCTGACGATGGGCGCTGTCGCCCAAGAGTTGCAGTTCAGCCACACGCATGGCTTCTGCGACCAGCCTTTCACCCTGCAGATTACTGCTGCCGACGACCAGCCAGCGCTGCCGGAGGGCGCCGTCATACGCTATACCCTCGACGGCAGCGAGCCCACAGCGCAGAGCAGGGCCTACACCCAGCCGATCAGCGTCACTGCCACCACCATTGTGCGTGCCGCTGCCATCACCGACACAGAAACCGTCACACCCATAGCCACTGCCACCTATCTCTTTGTAGAGGATGTGCTACGGCAAAGCAATACGCCGGAAGGCTATCCTGCCACCTGGGGAAGCTATACCACCATCAGCGGCACCGCCAAGGCCGACTACGAGATGGATCCGGAGATGACCGGCGATGCCACCCTGCGCCCACGCATCATCGAGGGGCTGCAGTCATTGCCCGTCCTCTCCATCGTCACCGACAAGGACAACCTCTTCAGCCATGAGAACGACCCCGACCGCGGCGGCATCTATATCTTCACCGGCCCGCCAGTAGGCGACAACACCGGACACGGATGGACAAGGCCGGCCAGCATCGAGATGTTTGAGCAGGGGACAGCCACCCACGACTTCACCACTTCCTGTGGCCTGCGCCTGCATGGTGGCCACGGTCGTCTGGCCGAGAAGAATCCCAAGCATTCCTTCCGCTTGGTGTTCAAGAAAGAGTATGGCGCCAGCTCGCTGAGCTATCCGCTGTTTGGCGAGGACGAGCCGCAGAAGTTCGACCAGTTAGTGCTGCGCTGTCATTTCGGCAACGCCTGGCAGCACTGGGCAGAGGGCAACCGCACGAAAGCTCAGTACACCCGCGACATGTGGGCACGCCGCATGCAGCGCAAGATGGGGCGAACCAGCGTCAACGGACTCTACGTCAACGTCTTTATCAACGGCATGTACTGGGGACTCTATAATATTGCCGAGCGTGTGGACGACCAGTTTGGCAAAGATCACATCGGCGGCAAGAAGTCGGACATCGACGTGGTGAAAATCGAGGAGGACGGCGGCAACCATATCGAAGCCGCCGAGGGCGACCTCATAGCCTGGGAAGAGATGCTGGCCGCTGTCAGTGAGGTGGGCAGCGCTTCCGACGAAGACGCCGATGAAGCCCTCGCCAACCTCGAGGGTCTGCTCGATGTGGACGCCTTCATCGACTATATGCTCATCAACCAATATGCCGGCAACACCGACTGGGATCACCACAACTGGTATGCCATCCGTCGGCGCGGCGATGACAGTGAGGGCTTCCGCTTCCTCTGCTGGGACAGCGAAATCATCTTCGAGAGTCCCAATGAGAATGTGCTCAGCACCCACAACCGAGGCGGATTCCCCACCGGCATTTTCAATATCCTCATCAAGAATCCTCACTTTGCCCGCCGCTATCTGAAGAGAGCCAAGGAGCTGCTGGCCGATGACGGCTTGCTCGGCGAACAAAGCGTTGTGCAGGTATGGGACAGCCTCTACCACACCGTCGAGTCGGCCATCTATGCCGAGGCCGCCCGCTGGGGCGACTATCGCCGTGACGTACACCGATGGCAGTCGGCAGGACAGCTCTACACCGTCGACAATCACTACATGACCGAGCGCAACCGACTGCTTACACAGTATTTCCCCGTCCGCACCGACCGCGTGCTCAGCAGCATACTCAGCTTCGTCGATGTCGATGACTTCGAGGCTCCCGACGGCTGGACGCCCTTGACTGCCTCCATGTTCCATGAGTGGGACGGCAGTGGTGCCGATGCACAGCCTCTTGACCGTCATGTCAGTGTCAGCTGGCAGTTTGGCGTCGATGTAGGAGGCGGTGGCGCTATCGCTGGCTTCGTCGGCGTGGAAGAAAACCGTTTTGCCGACCTGACCGACTATGAGAGCTTGGTGCTGCGTGGCAATGGCAATGACCTGCGCATCCTGGCCAACCGTCTTGTGGCGCATGGCTCGTGGAAGCAGATCTACGTGTCATTCAACGACCGAGACCCTTACTGGGATGCTGACCTGAAGGCCATCGTCCTGCCCCTCGATGACCTGCGCACCATGGCCGACACCGACGGCAAGCCTCGCGTCGACGATTTCGTGCACCTGCATGCCTTGAAGGTAGACTGGAGCAGCACGTTAAAGGTGCTGACGGCGCATCTCATACCTAAGCAAGACCTCTCCGCCATCGACGGCACTACCCGTTCCGCCTCTACGGAGCTCAACCGGTGCTACAACCTCAGCGGTCAGCAGGTGGCGCTGCCCCGACGTATGGCCGACGGCCGCCTGACGGGCAAGAAAGGCATCTACATCATCGACGGAAGGAAGTACGTTGTACGATAGCAAAAGAAAAAAACGACCAATCCTCTTAACGACCCCATATATGAAACATCTTTACTTATTCCTCCTCCTGCTCGCCACCGGCTGGCAGCAGCTGTCGGCGGAAACCATCACCGTGAACGGCACGGTGCGCAATTACATCGTCTATGTGCCAGCCAACCTGGGCGAGAACAGACCGCTGCTCATCTCTTGCCACGGCATGAATCAGGATGCTGCCTATCAGAAGGGTATGCTCCAGATAGAGAGCGTGGCCGACACAGCCAAGTTCGTCACTGTCTTTCCCAACGGCATCGACAAGGGTTGGGACATCGGCGGCGACCGTGACATCAACTATGTCAAGGCGCTCATCGATGCGATGGTGAGCAAGTACAAGATTGACCGCAACCGTGTCTATCTCTCGGGATTCTCCATGGGCGGCATGTTCACCTATCATGCCATGAACCGCATTCCAGACCTGATTGCGGCCTTTGCCCCCATCAGCGGCTATCCCATGGGAGGAACGACGGCCAATGCCAACGTGCGCCCCATTCCCATCATCCACACCCATGGCACCAGCGACGACGTGGTGTCATTCGGCGGCGTGCAGGGAGCGCTGAACGCCTGGATCAAGCATAACGGATGCCCGACAAAGGCTACCGTGGTGAAGAACTATCGCGGCACGCCCAACATCACACGCCACACCTGGGGACCGGGTAACAATGGCGTGGAAGTGGTGCTGATGGAGCTGGAAGGCAAGGGACACTGGATCTCCAACGACTTTGGGGTGAAGACCGGCGAAGAGATATGGAACTTCTGCAAGCGCTTCTCCTTGGAGTTGAAAGACCCTACGGTGCGCATCACAGCACCGCAGGACGGGCAGCGCTACATCACCTTCGGTGGTGCCTCCGAGGTGCCCGACTTCACCCTTCGGGCCACGGCCAGCGACCCCGACGGACAGGTGGCCAGCGTCGACTTCTACGAGGGTGAACAGTTGCTGGCCTCCTTCGACAAGGAACCTTACACCTTTGTGGTGCAGGGCCTGACGAAGGGCGAGCATACGCTGAAGGCGGTGGTCACCGATGACGAGGGACGGACAGCCAGCAGCCAGGTGACTGTCAGCGTGCTGGAGCCAACGTCCAATTTCCTGCTGCACAACACCTTCAACACTGAGGGCTGCATGCCCGATGGATGGTCGGCATACGATGGCAACGAGCTGCGCTCAGGCTATTCGTCGGGCTATTCCTCCGGGCCGAGGGTGTTCCATTTCACAGGTTCAACCCACGATTTCGAATGGGGACTCTATACCCGCAATGTCACCGGGGCTGAACATGCCGGCTATGCCCGTTTTGCCGACAAGGGCACGCAGACCATCATGACGCTCTATCCGGGCAACTATCAGCTGATGTGCCGTGTGACCAACTGGAACCTGCCCGACTTCTCGCCCGTGACGGTGGCCGTGGAGACAATAGGGGGAAAGCAGGTGTGGGCCGAGACTTTCACCCCCACCGTCAACATTGGCAACTCAGCGTCTAACGCTTTCTCTGGTGTCAGGCTGGGCATCTATTCCTTCGATGTGTACGAGAAGAATCGCTATGTGCTGACCTTCTACACTGCCGATGCGCCTTGGGCCGACCTCTTGGTGGGCCAGGCTGCCCTGCGCCGTATGGGCGATGTGTCAGGGATTCAGGCTGTGGAAGCATCATCACTCGCCCCCGGCTGCTACAACCTACAGGGGCAGCAGGTGCATCAGCCTGGCAAGGGCATCTACCTCCACAAAGGCAAAAAGGTCATCGTCAAGTGACCACCGCGAGCTTGTCTTACTCAGCCTTGTTCTGTCGTCCCTTCGGGACTTTGGGTGGTGGAGGCGTCATGATTCAGGGGCCATGCCCCTGCCTATGCTCCTTCGTCCCTTCGGGATTGTTCAACCCAATTCCTGCAAATAAGTCGGCACAGCAAAAGTCCCGAAGGGACGACGGATTACAGGCAGGGGCATCGCCCCTGCGAATAGTCGACACCCCCATAAGTCCCGAAGGGACGACGGAATACAGACAGGGGCAACGCCCCTGTATCTTGGCCCCACCACACAAATGTCCCGAAGGGGGCGATGGACCCTACGCATTGGTTCCGTCGCCCCTTCGGGGCTTCATTTGTTGGTGGTCAACTGTTTACAGGGGCGTTGCCCCTGCCTATATTCCGTCGTCCCTTCGGGACTTTTGCTGCCATGACCGCCGTATTAATATGGTTTCTTCGTACCTCTGGCTGACGCCGAAGGTACTTTCGCTCGTAAAAGAAAAGAAAAACGAGTTTTTCTTTTGCTTTTCGCTCGCTTCTTCGTACCTTTGCATCTAGAACAAACCAAAGAAGGTATGAAACGACAACTATTATTATTCGTGATGTCCGTGGCAGCCGTCGGCGCCATGGCCTGTACAAACTTTATCGTTGGCAAGAAGGCGTCGAAGGACGGCTCTGTCATCTGTTCTTATTCCGCCGACAGCTACGGCATGTTCCAGGGGCTGGTGCACTATCCTGCCGCCCGCCATCCCAAGGGCACGATGCGTGACGTGCGCGACTGGGACACCAACAAGTACCTGGGTCAGATAGCCGAGGCCGAGGAGACCTACAACGTCATCGGCAACATCAACGAGTGGCAGGTGACCATTGGCGAGACCACCTTCGGAGGACGTGAGGAGATGGTCGACACGACAGGCATCATCGACTACGGCTCGCTCATCTACATCGCCCTGCAGCGCTCGAAGACGGCACGCGAGGCCATCAGCGTGATGACAACGCTGGTGGAACAGTATGGCTATTGCTCAGAGGGCGAGACATTTACCATCTGCGACCCCAACGAGGCATGGATCATGGAGATGATGGGTGCCTTTGTCAACGACTCTGTCATGTCGACGCTGAAGCCTGCCGCCAAGAAGCAGCTGGGACGCACCGTCTGGGTGGCCATGCGCATTCCCGACGACATGATTTGCGGTCACGCCAACCAGAGCCGTATCACCACCTTCATGCCTGCTAAGAAAGAGGAGAAAGGCAAGGAGACGGTGCTCTGGTCGAACAATGTCGTCAGCTATGCCCGCCTCATGGGCTGGTACGACGGCAAGCGCGATCAGGACTTCTCCTACAATGCTGCCTACGCTGCCCCCGACTTCTCAGGACGCCGCATCTGCGATGCCCGCGTGTGGCAGTTCTTCAACCGCTACGCCGACGGCATGGACCGCTATATTCCCTGGGCTGAGGGCCACGACAAGAACGCCGAAGTGATGCCGCTGTGGGTGAAGCCCAACCGTCTGCTCACTGTGGCCGACGTGGAGGCTGCCATGCGCGACCACTTTGAGGGCACACCCTTTTCTTTGAGTGGAGAGTTGAAAACTGAGAATGGTGAGTATGACATGGGCGGCGGCATCTGGGAGATGCCCTACCGGCCTACGCCCCTTTACTTCGAAGTGGATGGGAAGAAATACTTCAACGAGCGTCCCGTCAGCACACAGCAGGCCGGCTTTGTCTATGTCAGTCAGATGCGCTCGTGGCTGCCGCGTGAGGTGGGCGGTTGCTTCTGGTTTGCCAACGATGATGGCAACATGGTGCCCTTCACGCCTGTGTACTGCTGCGCTACCGAGTCGCCAAAGCCCTATAATACGCCGGGTGCCGACGACCTGACCTTCTCGATGGACAATGCCTTCTGGGTGCAGAACTGGGTCAGCAACATGGTCTATCCGCGCTATTCGATGATGTTCCCGAGTCTGGAGCAGGTGCGCGACTCGTTAGACAACAGCTATTTCCGCTTGCAGAAAGAGGTGGAGGACAAGGCGCTGTCGCTCAACGGCGATGCTCGCGTGGCCTATCTCACCGCCTACACCGCCGAGAAAGCCGAGCAGATGCTGGCACGCTGGAAGCAGCTGGCCACCTACCTCATCGTGAAGTATAACGATATGACCTCCAAGCCCGAGGACGAGCATGGCCGTTTCCTGCGCACACCCAACGGCCTTGGCGCCACTGTGAAGCGTCCCGGTTATCCGCAGCGCTTTGCCCGCGAGCTCATCCGCCAGACTGGCAGTCGCTACGAACTGGAGTAGCCGATCCAGCTTTTTCGTGCTGTACGGATGGAGTGACATAGTTGCGTCGCTAATTATGTCAGTTGATACCGCAAAGCGGCCTGAGAAAAACCAATAAAAACAAATAAAAACAAGAAAAACAATTAGGGATAATAGCTATCGCAAGGAGCGGCAAAAAGTCCCGAAGGGACGGCGGAATACAGGCAGGGGCAACGCCCCTGTAAACAGTTGGCCACCAACAAATGAAACCCCGAAGGGGCGACGGAAGCCGATTGGTGCTCACCATCGTCTTCCGTCGTCCCTTCGGGACTGTAAATAGGTTAGGACATCTCTGACAAACCACCCCTGACCCCTCCTTTGGAAATAGGTTGTGACAGTATTGACAAACCACCCCTGACCCCTCCTTTGGAAAAGGAGGGGAAGGGCTGCGCCGTCATGTGGCCGCCGCAGAAGTAACTTATTCCCCCCCTTGCAAAGGGGGGGCAGGGGGGGATTCACCTATGCGCAGATGAATCCCCCTCTAACTCCCCCTTTGCAAGGGGGAGAATAGGGTTACCTCAAGCCTTTGACTATCGAATATATTCCCCTATAACTTCCCCTTTAACTTCCCCTTTAACTTCCCCTTTAACTTCCGAAAGCTGAGCAATCATACAAAAAAAGGAGTTAAAGCCCGCAGCTTTAACTCCTTTATCATGGTGGATATGTGGATTAATCCTCGTCCTTCATTTCCTCCTCGTGAGCCTTGATCAGGGCCTGCTGGATGTCGTTGGGCACGAGCTCGTAGCTGGAGAACCTTGTCTGGAACGATGCACGTCCGCCAGTGAGTGATGACAGAGCGATGGAGTAGCTGGCCAGCTCCTTGAGAGGAATCTTGGCGTTCAGCTTCTGGTAACCAGCCTCGCTGTCCATACCCATGATGATGGCGCGGCGTCCCTGCAGGTCGCTCATCACGTCACCCATGTAGTCGCTGGGCACCAGCACCTCGAGGTCGTAGATAGGCTCCAGCACCTTCGGGCCGGCCTCCTTGAAGGCCATGGAGAAGGCGTTGCGGCCTGCCAGCATGAACGAAAGCTCGTTGGAGTCCACGGGGTGCATCTTGCCGTCGTAGACGATGACGCGCACGTCGCGGGCATACGAGCCGGTCAACGGACCCTGCTCCATGCGCTGCATGATACCCTTGAGGATGGCGGGCATGAAGCGCAGGTCGATGGCACCGCCGACGACGCTGTTGATGAAGACGAGCTTGCCGCCCCATTCCAGGTCAATCTCTTCCTTGCCCTTGATGTTCATCTTGAACTCCTGACCGTTGATGGTGAAGCTGGTGGGATCCTCCATGCCTTCGGTGTAAGGCTCGATGATGAGGTGCACCTCACCAAACTGACCAGAGCCACCCGACTGCTTCTTGTGACGGTAGTCGGCGCGGGCCATCTTCGAGATGGTCTCACGATAAGGAATCTTCGGCTCCTGATATTCAATCTGAATCTTCTCGTTGTTCTCCATGCGCCATTTCAGCGTGCGCAGGTGGAACTCACCCTGTCCGTGAACGATGATCTGGCGCAACTCCTTCGACTGCTCGACGACCCATGTGGGATCCTCCTGGCGCATCTTGTTCAGGGCGGCCATCATCTTCTCAGTCTCGCTCTCGTTGATAGCCTTGATGGCACGCGAGAACTTCGAGTTGGGATACTTGATGAAGTCGAACTTCCAGTCGGCGCAGTCCTTGCCGTTCAGGGTGTTGCCCGTCTTCACGTCCTTCAGTTTCACGGTGCAGCCAATGTCGCCTGCGTTGAGCTGATCCACCTGTATGCGGTTGGCGCCGGCACATGCATAGAGTGTGCCAATGCGCTCCTTCGAGCCGCGGTCGGCATTGCTGAGGTCATCGCCGCTCTTCACTGTGCCGCTCATCACCTTGAAGTAAGACACTTCACCGATGTGAGGCTCGATGCCCGTCTTGAAGAAATAGAGTGAGGTGGGGCCGGCGATGTCGGGTGTAACCTCCAGACCGGCGGCGTTCTTCACCTTCGGCATCTCGCTGACGAAAGGCACGACGTTGCCCAGGAACTCCATCAGGCGGCGCACACCCATGTCCTTGCCTGCGCAGACGCAGAACACGGGGAAGATGCTGCGGGTGACAAGACCCTTGCGGATGCCTTCGCGCATCTCGTCCTCGCTGAGGTCCTCGGTCTCGAAGAACTTCTCCATCAGGGCGTCATCGCCGGCGGCAGCAGCCTCCACGAGGGCAGCCTTCATCTCCTGTGCCTTGTCCATCTGGTCGGCGGGGATGTCCTCGATGGTGGGAGCGCCACCCTCGGGCTTCCATGTCAGCTTCTTCATGATGAGCACGTCGATGATGCTGTTGAAGTCGGGGCCGGTGGCCACGGGATACTGCACGGGAACGCAGTTGTTGCCGTAGGTCTCTTGCAGCTGGTGCAAGATCTGGTCGAAGTCGCAGTGCTCGCGGTCCAGCTGGTTCACCAGGAAGATGACGGGCTTGCCCAGCTTGTCGGTGTTGCGGAAGGCGTTCATCGTTCCCACCTCGGGGCCGTACTGGCCGTTGACGAGGATGAGGGCCTGGTCGGTGACGTTCAGGGCTGTGATAGCACCGCCGACGAAGTCGTCAGAACCCGGACAGTCGATGATGTTCAGCTTCTTGTTGTTCCACTCGGTGTGGAAAACAGTTGAGAAGACCGAGTAGCCATACTCCTGCTCCACAGGGAAATAGTCGCTCATGGTGTTCTTACCCTCCACGGTGCCACGGCGCTTGATGATGCCGGCCTCGTAGACCATTGCCTCGGCAAGAGTGGTCTTGCCGCTACCCGCACTGCCGATGAGTGCGATGTTCTTAATCTCGTTTGTCTGATAGACTTTCATGTAGTTGTTATTATTGTTGTTAGGTAAATATGCGTCGTAGGTCGCTAAAACGGCCCAAAATTACTAATTTTTGGACAAAGAGCCAAGAAAACCTTAAAAATATTAAGCAAATTTAGGAATGAGCAAAAACTTTGTCGTACCTTTGCAGTGCTTTATGGCAGGATTGTATATCCATATTCCTTTTTGTGCCAGCCGTTGTGTGTACTGCGGCTTCTTCTCCACCACGCGCCTTGACCAGCGGCAGGCATACGTGGAGGCTCTTTGCCGCGAGATGCAGCTGCGGCCTTTTTTGACTCATGGAAGAATGTTGAAAGGCACAGAAGGGACTGCCGGCAACGGAAGGACACTGATAGACACGGTGTATCTGGGCGGCGGCACACCGTCGCAGCTCACGGGGCAACAGCTGCAGCAGCTCTTCCTATATATTAATAATGTATATGACGTGTCGCCCCGTGCCGAGGTTACCATCGAGTGCAATCCCGACGACGTCACTGCTCCGTTTGTTGCGGTTTTGTCGCAACTCCCCGTCAACCGTGTGAGCATGGGTGCGCAGACCTTCAGCGACCATCGCCTGCGTTTCCTGCGCCGCCGCCATCGAGCTGCGCAGGTGGCTGAGGCCGTGCAGCGGCTCAGAGACGGCGGCATCGCCAACGTCAGCATCGACCTGATGTATGGCTTTCCCAGTGAGACGCTGGAGGAGTGGAACGCTGACATCGATGCTGCCTTGACTCTCGGGGTGGAGCATCTGTCGGCCTATGCCCTTTCTTATGAAGAGGGCACACCGCTCTACACGATGTTGCAGCAGGGTAGGGTGGCGGAACTCGACGAGGAGCTGCAGCGGCAGATGTACTACCTGCTGAAGGATCGCTTGGAGGCTGCAGGTTATGAGCACTACGAGCTGTCGAACTTTGCGAAGAAAGAGGTGAGAGGTGAGCAGGGTGAGGTGAGTTTTCGCTCACGTCATAACAGTGCTTACTGGAACCACACGCCCTACATCGGCCTTGGTGCTGCTGCGCATAGCTTCGATGGTCGTCGCCGTCAGTGGAACGTGGCCTCCATCGGACAGTATGTGAAGGCGATAGGCGAGGGGAGAGTCCCCGCTGACGGCGAGGACATCGACGAAGTGACGTTTTACAACGAGACTATGATGACTGCCTTGCGCACGTGTGATGGCATCTGCCTTGATGCTCTTTCTGCAAAGGAGCGCAACTATTGTTTATCCCAGGCGAAGAAATACCTGGATTGCGGCTGGCTCTGTCAGCCTGACGGCCATACCCTGCGCCTCACTCGCGACGGCCTCTTCGTCAGCGATACCGTTATCACCGCCTTGATGGTTTAGCCTCTATGATTACGTGAAAAATTTCGACCTGTGCGGGTGAAATTAGATATAGTTACGCCGCTTACTCGGTCAGTTTGTTCCGCTAAGCGGCCTGAGAAAAAACCAATAAAAACAAATAAAAACAAGAAAAACAAATTGGTAAATTTTCTCATTTAGTACAATAGCTATCGCCTTGCCCACCGCATAGCTCAATGCGCAGCCATCCCCTCCCCGTAAGGGCAGGGTTCAAGAGGGGAGTGCCTCACGTAGTTCCTGCGGCGGTCAAGGCGATAGCTGTTGTCACAAATTGTTTTTCTTGTTTTTATTGGTTTTTATTGGTTTTTTCTCAGGCCGCTTCGCGGTATCAACTCACATGATTCGCGACTGTTTGTCCGAAGCCTTCGGACAAACAGTCCGAAGCCTTCGGACGACGAGTCCGAAGCCTTCGGACGGAGTGTCCGAAGCCTTCGGACTTTTTGTGCCATGTCATTCTTCTGCTGCCATCGGCATCTGCATGTCCTCTTCCTCCCATGGTTGATAAGGCACATGCTTGACGGCGTGATCCTGCAGCCAGATGTGGTTGAGGGTGAACGCCAGCGAATCCAGGGTCTGCTCCCTGACCTTGGGTTTCAGCTCACACTCCCATACGGTGATGCAGTGCCAGCCCATTTCTGCCAGTTGGCGCTGCTCCTCTTTGTCGCGCTCTTTGTTCCGGCGAATCTTCGCCACCCAAAACTCGTGGTTGGTGGACGGTATCTTGCAGCAGGCGGAATTGGCCATCGTGTCTTTGTCTACCAGATGTCCATGCCAGAAGCAGCCGTTGATAAAGATGCAGGTGCGATATTTCCTCAGCACCAGGTCAGGATGCCCAGGCAACCGCTTGTGGTTCAGCCGGTACCTGAATCCGCGTTTCCACAGCCCTCGCCGCACAATCATCTCTGGCTTCGTATTCTTCGAGTGAATCGCCGCCATGTTCTTGCTGCGCTGTTGTGGAGTGAGATGATCCATACCTTCTTTTATCAAGTCAATGTCGCCATGCCGTTTCTTGCCGTTTTGATTCAATAGGCTGCAAAGATACAAATTTATTCTGGATTCCATCACCGAAATACTTGGAAAATCATTACCTTTGCAAGCAAATATGAAAACGACGCTGACCTTTCTTCTCTGTTTGCTGTCCTTCGTGCCCGTCGAGGCACAGCAGCGGCACAGCGATGCGCTGGACGATGTGTTGCAGCATGTGCCTATGGCTGCCGTGTTCGGACTGCGTGCTTGCGGTGTGCAGAGTGCTTCGCCTTCATGGACGGAACTGCTGGCTACCACGGCCTCGGCCTATGTGCTGAGTGCCGCCACGACCTACGTGCTGAAACACACCTGCCATGAGCTGCGCCCTGACAAGAGCAACCGCCGCTCGCTGCCCTCGGGTCATGCCACCTTCGCCTTCGCCGGAGCCACTGCGCTGATGCATGAATATGGGCATGTGTCGCCCTGGATTGCTGTTGGCGGCTACACCCTTGCCACCCTTGTGGCAGCCGACCGTGTGCGTCGCGACCGTCACTATGTTCACGATGTCGTGGCAGGCGGCGCCATCGGCTTCGGCGCTACTGAGCTTACCTACTGGTTGAAGCGTAAGGTCATAAAAAACCGCAACATCGACCTCAGCTTCAATGGCTTCCAGCTCGATGTTGCGGTAAAGTGGTAGTAAAACTTTCTTAGAATTTTGCCATCTTGATGGCTACGACGGCACACTCGTCGCCTTTGTTGCCCAGTCGGCCGCCGGCGCGGTCGCGAGCCTGCTGCATGTCATTGGTGGTCAGCAGTCCGTAGACCACGGGGATGCTGCTTGTGGCGTTCAGGCGTGCGATGCCTGCTGTGACGCCTTGACAGATGTAGTCGAAGTGTGGCGTCTCGCCGCGGATGACTGAGCCGAGGATGATGACAGCATCGTAGCCGTCGTTCAGCGTCATCTGGTGGGCGCCGTAGATGAGTTCGAAGGAACCGGGCACACGCTTCACATGAATGTTCTCGGGCAGTGCGCCGTGCTTCTCCAAGGTGCTGACGCAGCCGTCAAGCAGTGCGCCTGTAATCTCAGGGTTCCACTCGGCCACGACAATGCCGAATATCATGTTCGACGCGTCGGGCACGCTCTGTGCGTCGTAGGATGACAGGTTGCTTGTTGCCATTGAAGGGTAGGGGTGAGTGTTGAGGATTTACTGCGAAACGCGCTCAATATACTCGTCGATGAGATCGACGTAAAGCGATGACTGCGAGATGCCTTCCACGCCGCTCACGCGCTCGTACTGCTTCACCTTCTTGTACAGCTCCAGTGCCTCAGCCTTCTTGCCCTGGCTTTCCAGAATCTCGCCGGCCTGAACGTAGTAGATGGGAGTGAGAAGAATGTTGTTAGCCTTCTCGCCAGCCTTCTGCAGCGTCTTCACGGCGTCGTCCAGCTTGTTCACATGGGCGTAGGCATTGCCAAGAGCACCGAGTGCTGCGGGCGAGATCAGCATGTCGCCGGCATCGTCAAACTTCTCCAGATACTTCACTGCATCCTCCCACTTGTCCATGTGTGCGTAGCACAGACCGGCATAGAGGTTGGCCACGTTGCCGGCAGGTGTGGATGAATACTCATCGGCAATCTTCAGGAATCCCATGCTCTTCGTGGCGCTGTCGCCATTGAGGGCTGCCAGGTAGTTCTGCTCGCCAAAGTCGCTGATGCCACTCTGCAGGGCGGTCATAGCGGTCTGCAGGCTCATCTGTGGCACCGATGAAGCGGTCTGAGCTGCTTCGAGCTGGGCTTTCTTGTGGTTGTTCCAGAAGACGATGCCTACGATAATCACTACAAGGGCTGCGATACAGCCGATGATGATGTTTTTGTACTTGAGGATGAAATCCTCCCTCTTGTTGAGGGCGGGCTGAATCTCTTCGCCGCCCTGTCTCACAATTTTAATTTTGTCTGCCATTATAAGTGTGTTTTTTGTTCTGTTTTCTGTTCTTTTGGCTTTTGCGGGCGCAAAATTACTGAAAATCTTGCAGATGGTGAAATTTATTTCCCACTTTTTTTGCTTTTCAGCGTCAAAAGCCGTAATTTTGCACAAAATTTATGGTTTTAGAGCAACTTTCCATCGTCAATTACAAGAATATTGAGGGAGCCACGCTGACTTTCTCACCTAAGATAAATTGTTTGATAGGAAACAATGGGGCTGGTAAGACCAATGTGCTTGACGCTGTCTATTTCCTCAGCTTCTGCCACTCTGCCAACAGCAATCAGGATGCCCTCGCCATCCGCCATCAGGAGGAGTTCTTCGTATTGGAAGGCAGCTATCTGCAGCCCCTCACCTCCAGTTCCTCACCCCTCAAAGTCTTTTGCGGCATGAAGAAAGGGCAGAAGAAGCACTTCCGGTTGAACGGGAAGGAGTATCAGCGTCTGTCGGAACACATTGGACTTATCCCGTTGGTGATGGTGTCGCCCTCTGACACGTTGCTCATTGAAGGGAGCAGCGAGGAACGCCGCCGGCTGATGGATCAGACCATTGCTCAGCGCAATCACCGCTATATCGATGCGTTGAACCGCTACAACAAGGCTTTGCAGCAGCGTAACGCCTTGTTGCGTGACGAGGACCATGAGCCCGACGTGCAGCTGATGGAGCTGTTGGAGGAGGAGATGGCCCGTCATGGCGAGGCCGTGTCAGCCTGCCGTAGCGCTTTCGTCGATGCACTGACCCCCAGCTTCCAGCTGTTTTATAATAAGGTGAGTGGCGGCCATGAGCAGGTGTCGCTCAGCTATGTGTCTCACTGTCAGCGTGGGCCATTGCTCGATGTCATCCGCCGCGACCGCCACAAGGACCGTGCCGTGGGTTACTCCCTGCACGGCATCCATCGCGACGACCTCGAAATTCTCATTGATGGCCACCCCATGCGGCGTGAAGGCAGTCAGGGGCAGCAGAAGACCTTTGTCATTGCGCTGAAGCTGGCGCAGTATTTGTTCTTGGATGGGACGAATGGGACTAATGGGACTAATGAGACAAATGGGGCTGATGGGACTGATGGGACAAATGGGACTGATGGGACAAATGGGATGGGGCGGCATCCTATTCTGCTGCTTGATGATATTTTTGACAAGCTTGACGCACACCGCGTGGAGCAGATCATCCGCTTGGTGGCCAGCCAGCAGTTCGGACAGATTTTCATTACTGACACCAATCGCGAACACTTGGACCAGATTCTCTCACACGGCGACTGCGACTACCGCTTGTTTCACGTCAGCGACGGAGTCATTGAATAAGATGTTCAATATTCAGATATTTTGGAGTTAAAGGAGTTAAGGGAGTTAAAGGAGTTAAAGACAATAGCTTTGCTATGGATTTTGCCCCAGAGACAAAGGCTTTTCATGGAGGGCCATTTGTCTTTAACTCCTTTACCTCCTTCTTTAACTTCAGCATTTGTCTTTACCTCCTTTACCTCCTTCTTTAACTTCAGCATTTGTCTTTAACTCCTTTAACTCCTTTAACTCCTTCTTTATCTTCAGCATTTGTCTTTAACTCCTTTAACTCCTTTAACTCCTTTAACTCCTTTAACTCCTTTAACTCCTCTAACTCCTTTAACTCCTTCAGCATTTGTCTTTAACTCCTTTAACTCCTTTAACTCCTTTAACTCCTTCAAAAAAATATGTTTAAGCGAAGAGAACAACCTGTAGAGAAGCTGGTGATGCAGCAGTTGCGGTTTCTGGGCTTAGAGACGCCGCTGCTGCAGAAGCGCCTTGTGGAGTCGTGGCCCACGGTGGCAGGCGAGGCCATTGCACGCTACACCACGAATGTGCACATACAGAACCAGACGCTTTTCGTCTCGCTCTCCGTCCCTGCCTTGCGAGCCGACCTGAGCATGCGTCGCCAGGAGTTTGTACAGCGGCTCAACCAGCATGTCGGTGCACAGATTATTGCCGACATACGATTCTGCTGACCTCACCCACCTTGAGTATGAGGTGGCTGTTGCTGCCCGTTGGCATCAGCGCGTCGTCACCTCTGCACACGGTGCTGCCTACGAGGATGCCGCGCAGGTCGTAGAGTGCGATGCGTGTGCCCCTCTCCACGTTTTTGATGAGAAGTTGTTCGCCGTCCCACTGCCATGTCCACGGTCTGGAACTCATGGTGGTGATGGCCGCCGCTTCACCCATGATGGGCGTGATGTCTAATCTTGCACACTGCGGCATGGTGATGGCCAGCGATGCTCCCGTGACGGAGCGCGTGGTGCTTGTGCCGTCGGTGGCTGTCTGTGCTATCTGCCATCCCTTCACCTCCATGCCGCTGCCTTCTGAGCCTTCCAACGTGATGTCGCGCCCGGCGAAGAACTGCCCGTCGAACATGCCGTCCGACAGTCGCACACCGTTGAATGTGATGCCTATGTCGGGCGTCAGCGTCCGCTCCCAACTGACTGTCATCGGCACGGGTGCCCCCAGGTGATAGTAGTCGGCCAGCTGCCGGTAGAAGATGTTTGGACGTTGGGCCAGCCATGTGCGTGCCTTGTTCAGTTCATCGTCGTAATTAGGCCACCAGCGGTTGATGAGCTCACGGTGATAGGGGTACTCGTATTTAATCTCCTCGTACATCGCGTCCCATATCTTCCGCACTTTCTGCAGCGTGAAGATGTCGCCCATATAGACGGCGGTGCGGTCGATGAACATGCGGCTGAAGTCCTTGTCCTCCATCAGCCGGCGAAACAGCCGTGTGCTGCTGCTGCCGTTGGCGCCCCAGTTCTTGTTGCTGTCATAGCTGGGGTTGTAGAGCCATTCCAGTATCTTGTAGTCCACGGGGTCACCATAGAGGCCCATGACGTAGTCGCAGTCCTTGGCTATCCAGCGCCAGCGGCCATCTTCCGTCCTTGGGCGCCACATAATGATGTTGTTGCCGGGGAAGTCGAAGTTGTTGTAAAACAGGTTCATGGCCATCAGGTTGATGAATTCCTCGCAGTCCATCCACTGCTCGTACTCAGCCAGGGTGTGACCGTGCTCGTCATAGAAGGCTTTGAACTTGTTGAGCTCGTCCAATGTGCCTTCTTTCAAATCTTTCCAGTTCTCAATGAGGTCGATGTCCTCCAGTCCGTCGTAGTGGGTGTAGATGTTATGCTCATTGCCCCGCTCGCGTATGTTCAGCATGCTGTGATACTGTCCGTTGATGTAGACGATGGCGGGTCGCCATGCCTGCCAGTCCAGGTCGTGCCAGGTGGCCAAGGAGCGCTGCACGATGGCATCGCGCATGTAGAGATAGTCGAAGTCGTTGCCGGCGTTGCGCAGCATGAGTGACTTGTAGTCGGTGAGGCCGGGGCACTGGTCGGGGAAGAACTCATACTCAAAGCGCTTGGTGCCAAAGCGCTTGTGGGCGTAGATGACCATCGACTTCATCATCGCATCGCGTGAAGCGCCGCCGCTGACGCGTGTCTCGCACAGCTGGTTGAGGTTGGCCGGGGTGTTCTCGCCGTCCATGAAGAACTCGATGTTGATGGGGCGTCGCCAGTCGTTGCGCTTGCCGTTGCCGTTGTTCGTAAAGATGCCGATGCGGCTGTCGTTGAGGTAACGGTTGTCGGTGACGATGGACACGACGGGCAGCGTCAGCCGTCGCGGGAAGAAGATGTAGCTCTGCGTGACGGAGCGTGGCGACAACCATCCCTCGCAGAACAGGCGCGCCCTGATGACGCACGAGCCGCTGATGGTGATGGGAGCGGTGTAGGGTGTGCTGTGTGCGGATGGCTCTGTGCCGTTAAGGGTATAGCAGATGGTGGTGCCTTCGGGTGAGTCATCGGGGACACTGAGCGACAGGGTGAAGGGCTGTCCGTCGGTGAAGACGCGCCCTGTCATGCTGAAGAGCGGGTCGCCCAGCAGGTGGTCGTAGTCGCAGACACCGCCAGAGTTGGGGCTGCCGGGCGTGGGGCGCAGCTCATAGCCCCATTCCGTGCTGCCGTCGCTGCTGCGGCCATAGGCGATGTTGGGCGCAGGCTGCTTCTTCAGACCCGTCAGCTCATCGATGACCTCATCTTCACAGAACAGGTAAACTTGACAGCCCTTGCCCGACTCGAGTCGGAAGTTGGTGTGGAGACCGTTTCCCACGTTGTCGCAGTGGATGACGATGCGTCCCTTAGCAGCAAGGGTCTTGTCGGGCAGCGGCCAGGCCTCGGAGGCGTCGGGCGTGATGCCGAGACGATAGTGCTTGAGGTTGACCCCTGTGGTGCCGCCGTTGTACAGCTCCACCCACGAATCGGGGTAATCCATCAGGTCGTCCATCAGATAGTCGATGTTCGACTGCATCAGCTCGTTCAGCAGCAGTTGGGCATCCTGCGCCTTGGCGGCGTAGTAGCCTGTTCCCGGTGCGGGCCAGCACCACAGCATCGCCAGCATCAGGATGAGAAAGTTCTTCACGCGGAACATGCGGCAAAGGTAATGAAAAAAACAGACAAACAAGCAGTATTTGCCAAAAAAAGATTCAGTCCGCAAATTTTCCTTACATTTCGGACTGACAGTCCGAAGCCTTCGGACAAATCGTCCGAAGCCTCCGGACAGAGAGTCCGAAGCCTTCGGACAAAGCGTCCGAAGCCTTCGGACAATTTGAGGGGTGTCTTTTTTTTCATGCCACCCCTTTGTTTCTTCAAAAAGTAGGCTCGATGTCAGAAAAAATGCGTACCTTTGCACCAGAATCAAACAGATGATTATGAAACACTGCATTACATTACTTGCATGGCTGTTGGCAACTACCGCCGCAGCCCAAGAGAAGACCGAAGTTACTGAGTTTAACCTGGCAGGCCCTTTTGCCGTGAGTCAGCCCTTTGCCGCTGACACGGTGAACGTGGGTGGCAAGCAGTTTGAGGAAACGTCGCTATTAAACGCCCTGTCCCACGACGCCGTGCCCACCGCCACCTGCCAGGCCGGGCTGCTGCCCTCGCTCGCCGAGAGCCAGAGCGTGGGCGTGCTCAGCTTCTTTTTGAACAACAGCGACTTTGTGAAAGGCACCATCAAGGTGGAAGGCCCCAAACACTATAAGCTGTTCGTCGATGGCAACGAGGCTGGCGGTGAGCTGAAGCTGGCTCCCGAGCACCACACCCTGGCCGTGAAATATCTGGCCCAGCCTTCCGACACCGACAGCATCCGCATCACCATCGATGCCAACCGCCTCGTCGTGCCCACGCTCTCGAAGGAGCACCCCTACATGGTGCACGACCTGACCGACGGGCGCCGCGTGCGTGGCATCAGCCTCTCACCCGACGGGCACTTCGTCTCTATCAGCTATCAGACGACGGAGCGCGGCGGCAACAGCCGCTGGGAGTATGAGCTGCGCGACATGAAGACACAGCGCATCCTCAGCCGTCCCACGCAGAATGTGCGCTGGATGCCTCGCACGTGCGCGTATATAGAAGAGGTATGGGAGAACGGCAAGCGGATGCTCTACAAGGTGGAGCCCTTGACGGGCGTGCGCAGCGTGCTGGCCGCCGGCGTGCCGAAGGGCGGCTACACCGTCAGTCCTACCGAGGACTATCTCATCATCACCGACGATGAAGAGGGCCCGAAGGAGGACAAGGACGTCTTCGAGGTATTAGAGATGGACGACCGTCAGCCAGGCTGGCGCAACCGCAGCTACCTGACGAAGATGGACCTGGCGTCGGGCATCGCCCAGCGCATCACCTTCGGCAACAAGGGCGAATACCTGAGCAGTATCTCGCCCGACGGCAAACAGCTGCTCGTTGCTTCATCCTACAGCCGTCTGGCTCAGCGCCCCACGGAGGTGACTGACTATTATCTGCTTGATGCACAGACGCTGAAGGCCGATACACTGCTGCAGTGCGTGGGATTCCTTGGCACTGCACAGTTCTCGCCCGACGGCAAGCAGCTGCTCTTCACTGGCAATCCCGAGGCCTTCGACCGCATAGGCTGCCAGTTGCCTGCCAACGTCACGCCGAGCATGACGGAGAACGAGCTGTTCATCTTTGACATCGCTACGAAGCAGGTGACGCCGCTGACCAAGGACTTCAATCCCTCCGTCGAGAGCGTCGACTGGTCATGGGACGACGGCCTCGTCTATTTCTCGGCTGAAGACCGCGACTACGTCAGCCTGTTCCGCCTCAACCCCGCTACGGGAGCCATCGAGCAGCTGCCCGTGCCCGGCGACTATGCTTATCGCTGGGACCTGGCCGCACACGCACCCGTGTTAGCCTATTTGTCGTATAAGACGCTGGAGCCGGCATCGGCCTATGTCACAAGTCTGAAACCTCAACTCAAGAAAATCAGCTCACAAGTCCTCTTTGACGGCAAGACAGCGCTGGGCGATGCCCAGGTGGGCACGTGCCAGGACTGGAACTTCACCAACTCGAAGGGCGACACGGTCTATGGACGCCTTTACTTGCCTGCCGACTTTGATGCCACGAAGAAGTATCCGCTCATCGTCTATTATTACGGCGGCTGCTCGCCTGTGAGCCGATACTTCGAGTCACCCTACGCTCCGCAGATGTGGAACTCGCTGGGCTACGTGGCTTATATCCTGCAGCCCAGTGGTGCCACCGGCTTCGGCCAGGAGTGGGCATCGCGCCATGTCAACACAGCGGGACACGGCCCGGCCGAGGACATCATCGAGGGCACGAAAAAGCTGTGCGCCGAGCACCCGTTCATCAATGCCGAGAAGATAGGCTGTATGGGTGCCAGCTATGGCGGCTTCATGACGCAGTATCTGCAGACCGTCACCGACATCTTTGCCTGTGCCGTCAGCCACGCCGGCATTGCCAATCATACCAGCTATTGGGGCGAGGGCTACTGGGGCTACAACTATAGCGAGGTGTCGATGGCCAACAGCTATCCGTGGAGCCACAAGCAGCTCTACGTAGACCAGAGTCCGCTGTTCAATGCCGACAAGATTCACACACCGCTGCTCTTGCTCCACGGCAATGCTGACACCAATGTGCCGCTCATCGAGAGTCTGCAGATGTTCACGGCCCTGAAACTCTTAGGCCGTGAGGTGGCCTTGGTCGAGGTGGAAGGCCAGAACCATCACATCACCGACTATGGCAAGCGCGAGAAATGGCTGGCCACACAGATGGCCTGGTTCCAGCGCTGGCTGAAGGACGACCCCAGCTGGTGGGAGACCCTGTATCCTAAGAAGCATCTGTAGGGTGTCCTCTAGCGTCCTCTTGCGTCCTCTAGCATCCTCTTGCGTCCTCTTAAGTCCTCTCAAGTCCTCTCAAAAAAAAATGAAAAAGAACATGCTCCAATGGGTGGCTGACATCATCCGCAGCAAGGACGTAGCAGCCATTCCTGTGATGACACATCCCGGTATCGAGATGATTGGCCACACCGTGCGGGAAGCCGTCAGCGACGGACGTATCCATGCCGAGGCCGTCGTTGCGCTGGCCAAGAAATACCCTTCAGCAGCGGCATGCACCATCATGGACCTGACGGTGGAGGCGGAGGCTTTCGGTGCCTCGGTCGTCTTCAGCGACGATGCCGTGCCTGCCGTCAGCGGCCGACTGTTGAACAGCATTGAGGACATCGAATGTTTGCAGGTGCCGTCGCTCCACGCAGGACGTGTGCCTCAATATCTTAAGGCCAATCTTCTCATTGCCGATACCTTTCAAAAGGAAAAAGTAACTTCTCCCCTCCCTGCAGGGAGAGGGTGGGGGAGGGCCTTCTTCGCCGGCTGCATTGGCCCGTTCTCTCTGGCTGGCAGGCTCTACGACATGGCAGAGATGATGATGCTGATTTATGAGCAGCCCCAAGCAGCTCATACGCTGTTAAGCAAGTGTGCGCAGTTCATCGCCAAATATTGTCAGGCACTGAAGCTGGCCGGTGCCAACGGCGTGCTGATGGCTGAGCCCGCTGCCGGTCTGCTGTCTGATGACGACTGCCGCACGTTCTCGTCGCAGTATGTCAGGCAGATAGTGGAAGAGGTGCAGGACGAGTCGTTCATCGTCATCCTGCACAACTGCGGCAACACGGGCCATTGTACCAAGGCAATGGTGTCGACGGGCGCTGCCGCCTATCACTTTGGCAACAAGTGCAGCATGGAGGATGTCATCCGTGATGTGCCGCCTACGGCCCTGGCTATGGGCAACCTCGACCCCGTCTCGCTGTTCAAGGACGGCACGCCGGAGCAGATGCGCTGCGCCGTACATACCCTGCTCGACAAGATGCGCCCTTTCTCCAACTTCGTGCTCAGCAGTGGCTGCGACACGCCGCCGCACACACCACCCGCTAATATTGAGGCCTTCTTCAGCGCATTGGGGCTATAGGTCCTATGGGACTTATGGGGCTTATGGGTCTTATGGGGCCTATGGGTCCTCTCCAGTCCTCTAAAATCCTCTTCAGTCCTCTTCAGTCCTCTCCAGCCCTATGACCCACACCATCCTGTCTTTTGCCGACCTCGCCATCACTCCCGCAGACATCTTTGCCCAGATGGGCTATGGCAGCACTGTGCCCGACGCACAGACACAGCGTGAGACACAGGCTGTGGTGGACGATGTGCGCCGCTGGCTGCAGCCGCAGTTCTGCTACTTCGTCTGCCGAGAGCTGCCGCCGTTCAATATGGGCGGCATCATCGAGAGACAGTTGCGGGGCAGTGAGGCCTACGCCTGCTTCGTCTGCACCGCCGGCATGGAGTTTGAGGACTGGCAACAGCGGCTGAAGAAGGAAGATGACATGGTGTGCTTATTCATTGCCGACGCCTTGGGCAGCGTCATAGCCGAGAAGTGTGCCGACAGGATGGAGGAACACTTGCAGCGGAGCATTGACAAGCTGGGCTGGCATCACACCAACCGCTTCTCGCCCGGCTACTGCGGCTGGCATGTCTCGGAACAACAGCTGCTCTTCCCATTGTTTGAGGGGAAGACCTGTGGCGTCCGCCTGACCGACAGCTCGCTGATGGTGCCCATCAAGAGCGTCAGCGGTCTTATCGGCTTAGGAAAAGAAGTCCGCAGGCTTGACTACACCTGCGGACTCTGCGATTTCAAGCAGTGCTATAAGCGTATAAAGAGTTAATCTCCCCGCCTCTCTCCTCTTACTTCTTACTTCTCACTTCTTACTTATTACTTATTACTTCTCACTCCTTCCCCCCCAGCAACTGCTTGGCTACAGTGACAGCCGAGTTCGCATTGTCGCTATAGCCGTCGGCGCCAATCTCGTCGGCAAAGCCCTGCGTCACGGGAGCACCGCCCACCATCACCTTCACCTGCTGACGGATGCCGGCGGCTTCCAACGCGTCGATGACCTCTTTCATATAGCCCATCGTCGTGGTGAGTAAGGCGCTCATGCAGAGGATGTCGGGCTGATTCTCGCGGACGGCCTCGATAAACTTGTCGGCTGAGACATCGATGCCGATGTTGACCACCTCGAAGCCGCAGCCTTCAAGCATCGACGCCACGAGGTTCTTGCCGATGTCGTGCAGGTCGCCTTTCACCGTGCCGATGACCACCTTGCCCAATGATGTTCTCTCCGTGCCGGCCATGAACGGCTGCAGCACCTCTAAGGCAGCCTTCATGGCGCGCCCGGCCATCAGCAGCTGTGGCACGAAGGCCTGGCCGTCCTGAAAGCGGCGGCCCACCTCGCTCATGGCGCTGATCATCTGCTCGTTGATGAGCGTCTGCGGCTCTGCACCAGCGGCGATGGCGCCTTTCGTGGCGACGATAGCGTCATCGCTCTTGCCATTGAGAATAGCAGAAAAAAGCTGCTTGCTCGGGGATTCCGGGTGACTGCTCTCCTCAGTCACCTGCTGGGTCTTTTGGGACTCATAGGTCTTATGGGACTCATAGGTCTTATGGGACTCATAGGTCTTATGGGGCTCATAGGTCTTATAAGACTCATAGGACTCATAAGACTTATCAGCCCCATAGCTCAATGGCGACAGCCTGATTCCCTTTACAGGCTCGATAGCCTTTGCCATGAGGGCGATATGCTGGTCAGTGGTGCCGCAGCAACCGCCGACGATGCTCAGGTGATGACCTTCGAGCAAAGGCCAGAGATCGCGTAGCAGGCTCTCGGGCGTCTTGGTGTAACGGCCTTGGGCATCGGGCAGGCCGGCATTGGGATAGAGGCTGACGCATCTGCCATAGCGGGCGAGCGACTTGACGAGCGGCGTCATCGCAGCTACGTCGGTCACGCAGTTGATGCCAATGCTGACTATGGGGCAGTCGGCCTTGACCTCACCCTCTTCTATCAGCATCTCTTCTATAAACTCCACGATGTCCTGCCCCAGCATGTTATGGCCGTCGGCTGTGGCCACCGAGAAGCTGAGCATGATGGGCAATTGCGGTGCGACGGTTTGGGCTGCTTCGATGGCCACGCGGGCGTTCTCCACATCGAAGATGGTCTCGATGAGCAGCACATCGACGCCGCCGTCGGCCAAGGCTTGTATCTGTTCTTCGTAGGCGGCTTTCAGTTGAGAGCTGAGAGTTGAGAGTGTTGAGCTTGCTTCCGCCGTCCCTTCAGGTGTTGGCGTGGCGGTAGCTGGTTCTTCACTCTTCACTTTCAACTTTTCGTTTAACAGCGATTGGCTGGTAGGGCCGATACTGCCGGCGACGAAGCGGGGCTTGTCTGGCGAGGCGAACTCGTCGGCACACTGGCGGGCGAGGCGGGCGGCGGCGAGATTGATGTCGCGCGCATAGTCTTGCAGACCGTAGTCGGACAAGGAGATACGCTGTGCGTTGAACGTGTTTGTCTCGATGATGTCGGCGCCGGCCTTCAGGTATTTGCGGTGGATGTCGTTGACGATGAAGGGCGCAGTCAGCGAAAGCACATCATTACAGCCTTTTAGGTCGATGGGATGGTTGGCAAAGCGGGCGCCGCGGTAGTCTTCCTCGCGCAGCTGGTACTGCTGTATCATCGTGCCCATAGCACCGTCGAGGAGGAGAAGACCCTCCCCCAACAGACCCACCCCCAGCCCCTCCCTGTGAGGGAGGGGAGAAGTTACTTGGTAGGCAGATTCTGCTTCTCGTGTACTGCCCGATTCTACTTCTCTTATAATGTCTTCTACCCGATGTTCTGCCTCGTCCTCACCCGAAAGCGGTAATCCCTCCCCTCCCTGCAGGGAGGGGTAGGGGGTGGGTCTGCTGTGTCTCCTCACTATCTCCATTGCCTCCTCTACCTCCTGCTCGTTGTGAAAATCCATCTCGATGTGTACGCCGTCGGTGCCGATGGCATCGAGCAGTGGGCGCAGCTCGGGCAGTGTCACCCAGCAGGCCATGACGCTCTTGCCGGCGGCGAGGATGCGGCGGTAGAGGTCGTACCACTTCGGGCTGCCGCCTTGTGGCTCGCCAACGCCGGGCGTCCACTGGATGGCGTCCAGCTTGTCTATCTCTAATAGGGCGTCGAGGTGGTGCATGGCTCCCACGCCGTCCAGATGATAAAGGGTGTAGGGAATCTTCTGGCACTGTTCGCGGATGAAGGGTTGCACGAAGCGGCGGTAGTCGTCGGTGCTGATCATCGTCGAGATGTCACTCTGCAGCTTCGTCATCTTCCCAGGTGCCCAGCAGGAGAAGTAACAGAAGGCCATCTCGTCGCCTTCGCGGATGATGTCGTAAAGCTCGTCGAAGACGCGGAAGTAGATGTCGTTGATCTGTTGCAGCTGGCGCTCCAGCACCTCGGGTTGCATCACCGTGTCCATCAGCACCTGGTCGGTGCCTTTCAGGGCGGCTAAGACGTCGAGGCCCTCCATGAGGTCGGGCATGCCCACGTAGTAGTGGCCCTGCGCCTTTCGTTTGCAGGCGCTGAGCAGGTCTTTGTGCAGCAGGTAGTTGGGGTGATGCGGGTTGAAGACAATGTCCTTGGTGGCATGGGCGCTGAAGTCGGGGTCGGGGTGAATCCAGATGGTGTCGTCGCCGCCTTCGAAAACGCCGCCGAGGATAGCCGCTAAGGAGCCGGGCCCCAGCTGCGTGTTGGCAACGGGCAGGATGTCGGCCTTCAGGCACGAGTGAGCCACGTACCAGTCGAGATAGCGGGCGCGCCACTCTGCGTCGAACCATTTCTGATGAAGGTCGCGTGGCGGCTCGGGCATGGGCACGTCAGCATGGGGCGTGACGCCCTGCTGAAAGTGCTCCCACATGTTGAGCACGATGCCTTTGTGGTGCCACCAGTCGACGTAATGTTGTTTTGTCTCTTCAAGATTAGTTTTCCAAGTATTCATGCTGTTTGTTTCAATTGCCTATTCCTATAACAGACCGGCCAATCGCTTGAAGGCGGGCTGCAAGAGGCTTGTCTCCAGTCTTTTGCCTTCGGGCGAGCGGAAGACGCATTGGTGCTCGGCGGCATTAAGCCGGCTGATATAGCTGATGTTCACCAATGTGCTGCGGTCGGCACGCACGAAGTGTGGCGCATCCAGCTGTTTGGCCATGGCGCCAATGCCCATCATCACCATGTCGGTGCTGTGGAAGGTGACCAACTGGGTGTAGTTGCCGTCAGCCTTCAGATAGACGATACTGTCGGCGTCTATCACCAACGAGCCTTTTACCGTGCGCAGGGTCAGTCGTTGCGGTGCCGGCGTGGCGTCGGTCATCTTCACGATGTCCTGTGCCAGCAGAGCGTTGTCGGCTTTCATGGCTTCTTCGCGGATGGCACGGATGAGCTGCTCGCGCTCCTGTTTCTCACGCTGCACGCGCAGCAGTTTGCGGCGGCTGCGGCGTTTCTCAATCCATCGGGCCAGCTGCCAGATAACGATGGACAGGAGGATGACTGCCACAACCCACACCCACCAGTGCTGCCACCACTTCAGCGGCGGCGCAATGAAGGTGTCGGCCTGGCTGTCGGCTACCAGGTCGGCCGGAGAGAACGAGGTCATCTGCTCCAGTCCGCAGAGCCACACCCTTCCGTCGGCATCCTCGGCCATGTTGGCCATCAGCGGCTCTACGACGGTGAAGCCGTTGAGATGGTTGAAGAAGCAGATGTCAGTGAGGCGGTAGTCGTCAGTGATGCGGCATACGAAAAGCCCGTTGAGGGTGGCTACTGTCAAGAATCCGCGGGGCGACACGTGCAGCGAGCGTACCTCGTGTCCGTTGAGCTGTGGCATCTGGCTGCTCAGCTCCTCTACTTCGCCCTTGCGGATGAGAAACAGGGAGTCATTGCAGGCTAAGAAGACGGTGCCCTTCGGGTCGCTCTCCATGGTAGTGACAGGCCCTATAGGGCTTATAGGTCCTATAGGACTCATAGGACCCATAGGACTCATAGGCCCCATAGGCCCTATGCGGAACAGCCCGTAGGTGCTGCCTATCCACAGGCTCCCTTCACTGTCGGCGGCGGCGCACCAGGGGTGGGGAATGTCTGTGCAGAGAGTGTCAAGCTGCTGTGTCACTGGGTCGTAGGAGGCTATCAACTGGCGGGTGCCGATGATGAGCCGCCGCCCTGCCTCGGTGATGAACTGATAACGCTCAAAGGGCAGCCCGAGCCACGTCACGGTGCTGTCGCTGACACAGGCGATGTCGTTGCGCCCGGCCAAATAGACGCTGCTGTCGATGACGGCAGCGCAGGGCTGGAAGAAATCATTGGGGTTGTCGTAGATGATGCGCCCTCCGCTGATGATCTTGCCGTTGAGCGTACCCATGATGGGCTGGGCCACGGTTTGGCGGGCTGTATCCGTTGATGGTGACACCCCGACGCCGCGCACAATGTCGTCGGGGTCATCTAGCATGTGGTTGGTGAAGTGGCGGTTGAAGAAGCAGTACAGCCCCTGATAGGTTGTCAGCCACAGGCGGTCCCAGCGGTCGACGAGCATCCCCTTGATGAGGTTGAAGCCGCCAGCCAGCTTGGTCACCCTGCCGCTCTTGCCCGAGGGTGACGGTGCAGAGGGCTGCGGGTTGGGCGTGCTGTCGTAGATGTAGAGGCTGTGCGCATCGGCGATGAGCAGCGTCCCGTCCTTTGCCGGGCGCACGGTGAGGCCGTAGTCTGCCTGCCACTCGTCGAAGGGCGTCAGCAGCCTGACACTGTCGTCCTCAACGCTGTAGATGCCGTCCTGGGCAAAGGCGTAGAGCGAATGACCCTGTCGGCAGAGCGAATAGAAATCAGGGTTGGAGGATATCAGCTGCTGGTCACGATAGAGACCCTCGGTCGTGGGAATATAAAAAGAAGTGCCATCTACGTACAGCTTGCGGTCAGGCAACATCTGGTCCAGCCTCTCATTCTCATAAAACCTTGTGAAACCTTGTGAAACCGTGGCCTTCCCTACCCATCGGTGCTGTTCCTGGTCGTCCTCGAACAGCAAGTAGCCGTTGGGCAAGTCTGAGGCGTTAAAGTTGTTCAGCAGCCAGTGCCCTTGCGGGTCTATCGGACTGATGCTGGCCTCGTCGCCGTCGATGCGCCACTGCCGTCGGAAACTCAGGGCCCTGACGCCCTCGTCGTCTTCCATGAATTGCACGATGTTCCACCGATGACCCTGAAGGAATGGAGTAAACGTGCGGCCGTCGTAGCGCACCAGACCGGACAATGTTCCCACATATATATATCCGCGCGCGTCTTGAAACAGCGTCTCCGTCATCATCTGGGGCAAACCGTCCTGTGTGGTGTAGCGCCGGTAGCTCAGCGTGCCCGTCACTTGTGCTGGCAGACTCTGTGCCAGCAGAAAAGCCAAAACGGACAAAAACAATCTCTCGAACCAGTTGGATTTCATGTCTGCAAAAGTAAGCGAAAAATGTGAAAAGACCAAACTTTCGCACAAATTTATTTGCCACCTACTTTGAGTTCGTCCAAAAAAAGGGGCAGTTCGTCAAAATTTTGCAGAAAAAGGCGGTTTTATCGGAAAAAAGTAGAAAAAAAAGACAGCTGTTTTGAGATTCTTTTTTTAACTTTGCGGTTGTGAAACTTAAAACTAAATCCATAATAAACATGAAAACGCTCACCATTTTCCTCACCGCCTTGGCCCTTTGCATGGCAAATGTGGCCCTGGCCGACGACGTCGTCATCCCGACGACCGACGAGAACCCCTTCGACCTGACGAAGGGCGTCATCACCAGCGACGACCCCCACCAACACTTCACCAATAATGGCGTGGAGTGGATGATGGACGGCGACAAGCTGGTCTACACCCTGCAGAACCTTCAGGACGCCGACTTCTACTTCGCCTCCGTCTGGTTTGACACGGGCGTCAACGACGTAACCGTAGACATGAACCTGAAGAGCCAGAGCGGCAGCGTGGTGGCCGACACCACCTTCGCCGTCACCCGCAGCGGATGGAACAACAAGAACTATATGTACCGCGTGAAGACGAAGAAGATGACGAAGGGCAAGTACACGCTCACCTTCACCTTCCACTCCACACCCGGCAACAACACGGCCAACATCAGTCGCATCAGATTCGAGACCGTGCCGCAGACCGTCACCATCCCCAACACCGACGATAACCCCTTCGACCTGACGAAGGGCCTGCCCGTCAGCCGCAGCATGAACAGCCATTTCACCGACAACGGCGTGGACAACATGTACAATGACGACCAGCTGTACTACGCGCTGCAGAACCAGAGCGCAGCCGATTATTATAATGTATTGCTCGACATCAGTACCGACCGCGGCGGTGCATCCGTTGACTTCCTCCTGACGAATGAGAGCGGCAGCGTGGTGGCCGACACCACCCTCAGCCTGGTGAACAAGGGTCGCAACACCCCTGTGACCTATATTGTGCAGGTGCGGCCGATGACGAAGGGCAAGTACATGATGACCCTCACCTACCACTATCCTGACCGCAACGACTGGATTGTGGCCTACATCAAGAGCATCGCCTTCAAGAACCCGAAGAACCTGCAGGTGGGTGACGAGGTGGAGCTGCAGAACCCAGAGTTCAACGACGGGCGCAACGGCTGGACCTACACGGGCTGCAACCCCAGCACCAGCGGTGAGGTGTTGGGCAACCGTGTCGGATGGACGGGCAACTCTGAAAAGGCGTTCTACATGGAGCAGACCGTGCTCAACATCCCCAACGGCCTCTATCTGGTGCAGGTGAATGCTTACGACCAGGTGAGCAACAGTGCCAACACGGTAGAGCAGGTGCTGGCCGACAACGGCATCATCCCCTCCTATCTCTACGCCAACGAACAGGAGGTGCTGCTGAAGAACATCTTCGACGACGCGCTGACGGGCCAGAACCGCTACCGCTGGTATCAGGGTCTCGCCATGAACTACTTCATCGGCGAAGGCAGCACCGCCTTCATGCCCGCCATCAACGACGGCACGTCGGCCGCCTTCTCACTGTCGCACCATCCCTTCGTCTACCTGAACAGCCTCGTCGTGGCCGTCACCAACGGTCAGCTCACCATCGGCGTGAAGAAGACCGACACCGACCGCTCTTCGCAAATCATCATGGACCACTGGCGTGTCACCTATCTCTCGAAGGACACGAAGCTACCCACCAAGAACGGCCGTGCCTACAACCGGCAGCTGCTCGACGACGCCATCCGTGCCGCCGGCGGTACGGCCGTCAGCACTGAGAGCGACAACGCCGCCCTCAACCGCCTCATCGCCCTCGAGGACGAGAACGAGCGCCAGAGCTACCAGCTGCTTGACATCACCGTGGAGCAGCCCGGCACCCTCGGCGACGAAATCTTCGGCAAGCTGGGCAACGACTTCAACCTGGCTGATTTGAAGCGCATCAAAATCAAGGGGCAGCTGAACGACGCCGACCTCACGACGTTGCGCGACCGCTGCCCCAACCTCATTGAGGTGGACATGGCCAAGGTGCTGAACACCAGTTTCATCGATGCACAGTTCCGCAACCACTACTACCTGCGCTATGTCGTGCTGCCCGACCATCTGGAGAGCCTGCCCAACAACGCCTTCAACCAGTGCTACAACCTGAACAGCGTCACGTTGCCCGCCACGATGAATACCATTGGCAACGGTGCCTTCTACCGCTGCTACAACCTGCGCCAGGCTGTCATCCCCGAGGGTGTGACGAGCATCGGCAATGAGGCCTACCGTGAGTCGGGCCTCTGGCAGATACAGTTTCCCTCGACGCTGAAGGTCATCAATTCCAGCCTGTGCTACTACTGCTACGAGCTGACCGACATCGTGCTCAACGGGCAGACCGGCATCAACGAGAGCTATGCCTTCGCCAACTGCACCCACCTGCGCCAGGTCGTGATGCCTGCGACGATGGAGCACATCTATCATCATTCCTTCCAAAGCTGTACACGCTTAGCCGACGTGCAGCTGAACGAGGGCCTCGTAGACATCTGGCACAACGCCTTCGACAACTGTCCAGCCCTGACGCAGATTACCTTGCCCAGCTCAGTGCAGGCGCTCTATGGCTGTCCCTTCAGTTCTTGCGACAACCTGCAGAACATGACCTGCCTCAGCGTGGCGCCACCCTACACCATTTATCCTGCTAGCAGTGGCTCTGCACGTACCAACCCCTTCGGCGGCTACGATAAAGACAAGAACCGCACCATCAGCGTGCCCTACATCTCGCAGAGCGTCTACAAGCAGACGGCAGGCTGGGACTACCACAACATCGTCGCCCATTCAGACCTGCCGAAGAGCGTCTATATCAACATGCCCTACAACATGACGTGGCCCGCCGAGCTGATGGCACAGTGGAAACCCAACATCTATATCACCCCCAACGCGAAGAACACCCCATCTGAGGGCGGCAACGGCGGTATGCTCACCTACGGCAAGCTCTATGTGGGCACGAAGGCCGCGTTCTCGGCTGACACGCTGAACCTCTACTACAGCTATTACGCATTCAAGGAAGCCGACAACCGTAAGTTCTTCACGCCGATGCTGGTAAACGGCACGGGACGCGCCGATGTCATCCGTACGGAGATTAATGTGGCAAAGAACTACTGGACGTTCTTCAGCTTGCCCTACGACGTGAAGGTAAGCGACATCACCTCGACGCATCCTAACGACCCCTTCGTCATCCGCACCTACGACGGCGAGAAGCGCGCCAACGGCCAGCTGGCCGAGGCCTGGGTGAACGTGCCCAAGGACGGCATTCTGAAAGCCGGACAGGGCTACATCATCCGCACCACCAACGGCGACGGCTACCAGTATTACAACAATTACTTCCTGCCCTCGGTGAACAACGGCAACAAGACACGTTACTTCACCACCGAGGACGTGGTGGTGCCCCTTGAGAACTATCCCACGGAGTTTGCGCACAACCGCTCGTGGAACTTCATCGGCAACCCCTATCCCTGCTTCTTCGACATCCGCGCCATGCAGACCACGAGCCCCATCACCATCTGGAACCGCTCGTCGCAGTATGAGACCTACTCGCCGCTTGACGACGACTATATCCTCAACCCAGGCCAGGCGCTCTTCATCCAGCGCCCGCTCGACCAGAGCCAGGTCATCTTCCTGAAGGAGGGCCGCCAGAACGACCTCGCCATCCGCGACACCATCTATTATAATAGTTCGCGCGCGAGAGTGGCCGGTCACCAGCGCCAGGTGTTTAACCTTCTGCTGCAAGTCCCCCTGTCGTCTCCCGAGGGGGACATAAATGTGGGCATGCCCGGTAATGAAGCCCCCTCGGGGGCCGTAGGGGGGGCTTCGACTCCTCTTGACCGCACGCGCTTCGTCATCAACGAGGCCGCCAGCTGTGGCTATGACATCGACTACGACGCCAGCAAGTTCTTCAGCACCGAACCGGGTGTGGCTCACCTCTATACGCTCGATGGCGACGTGCAGTATGCCATCAACGAGCGACCCATGGCTGACGGCGAGATATTGCTCGGCCTGCAATTGCCCAGCAGCGGCACCTACACCATCGCCCTCAACGTACCCAACGGTCTTGCTGCCGAGGCCGTCACCCTTGTCGACAAGCGGACAGGTACCGAGACCGACCTCACTGCTGCTGCCTACACCTTCCAGGCTGACGCAGGCACGCTGAACAGCCGCTTCGTCATCCGTCTGGGCGGCGCCACCGGCATCACGGACAATAACCGTGAAACAATAACCAATAACCGCTATTTCGACCTGCAGGGCCGCCGCATCAGCCAGCCGCAGAAGGGCATCTACGTGAAGGACGGACAGAAGATGGTCATCAAGTAATGGCCTGTCCCAGTTGTTGATATTGTCTTTAATAATCATTACGGCTATGAAGCGAATACTATCTTTCTGCATGTTTCTGCTGCTACAGTTGGCGGCACATGCGCAAGACACGAAATACACTGTGACACTGAATGTGCCCGAGAATGGCACGCTCAGCGCCTACGCCGGCATCAAGAGCGGCGACTACATCAGCCGACGCTCCGAGTTTGCCGCCGGTGAGGAGGTGCACCTCACGGGTAGCCTCAAGGCGGAGTACAGCAGCACCGGCTGGACCGACGAGCAGGGCCGCCAGGTGTGCGACTCGCTGCACTACATCTTCACCATGCCCGCCCGCAACGTCGTGCTGACGGGCCACACCACCTACGACCCCGCCAACCCACCGGGACCGCGCGAGGACGGCTACACCGACACCTGGAACCGCCTCTACCTGCGCTCCAACCCCGAGTATGGCGGCGCCTTCACCTGGGGCTTAGGCGCTGAGAGCGCCCAGAACTGGCTGGTGTGGACGGGCTATGAGTTCACCGTGCAGGCCTACCCCGCCACGGGCTTCAAGTTCATGGGCTGGCAGCTCGACGGTGAGATTGTCTCCACCGACAACCCCTACACCTTCATCATGCCTGAGCGCGACATGACGCTCTACGCCATGTACGACTACGACCCCGAGACGCCGGCCAACCCGCATGGCAACGTGTGGAACAAGGAGAGCGGCGAGCTCATCATCAGCGAGTTTGTGCCTGGTTACCTCTATAATAAAGTCACCGACGTGACCAGCCGTGACCCGTGGCACAGCGACTGGGACCTCATCAAGAGTGCCATCATCGACGGGCCGAGCACGGACGCGAGCCTCACCTATGACTACCCTGTTGACATTCGTGCCATCACCTACTCTGCCAACAATGTGGAGTATGTGGACTACAGTCGCACCAGCGGCATCACCAAGGTAACTACCGGATGCTTCAGCAAGAAGTCGCTCAAGCAGGTAGTGCTGCCCGCTACTATTACGACCATCGGCGAGTATGCCTTCTATAACTGCGAGTCGCTGACCGACGTCACCTGCTTCGCCACCACACCGCCAACGTTTGAGGGGAAGATGCCTGGCGACAACGGCTACGATAAGAATAGCTACTATGTCAAATGGGCTTTCGCGGATTTGAACCTCGACAACATCATCGTCCATGTGCCTGCCGAGGCCGTGCCGCTCTATCAAGAGGCACGCGGATGGAAAGAGTTCATGATCCTGCCCATCACGACGGGCGTGCAGAAGCTCACCGTCAGCCTGCCTCAGACCGGCAGCTATAAGGACATGTTCCTCGAGCTGGTGAACACGAAGACGCTGCAGAGCCAGCGCTATGTCATCACCAGCGCTACGAGCTACACGTTCAACAACCTCATCAAAGGCACGCAGCACTGCCTCTACCTGAAGAACCAGCGCGGCGACGTGCTGGGCACCGTCGAGGGCATCGACATTCAGGACAAGGATCTTCAGGTCAGTTTCGCTGACCTGAAGACGCCCATCGACGTCGCCCTGCGCCTCCAGCTACCCAATGGCAACTACCTCCCCTCCCTTGAGGAGGGGTCGGGGGTGGGCATCACCTGGACTGACCGTCAGGGCACCTACCTCGGCCAGGGCGCCACGCTCAGCGACCAGTTAGAAGGCACGCAGGTCGTAGCCAAGGTGAAGCTTGACGAAACCTTGGGCCGCCAGTATCAGAATCCTGCCGACACACTATTCAACGTAAGCAAAGGCACCGCCTTGACCATCCCCCTCGCCGCCATCCCGCAGCTGACGCTCAGCGGCACCGTCACGGCCGAGAGTACGGGCAATACTGTGCGCGGAGCCACCGTCACCGTCGGCCAGATGCTGAACGGTGCCTATCCTGTGACACAGATTGTGAAGACCGACATCGACGGCCATTGGACTCTCGCCGTCTATGATGTGCCCACCACCGTCACCGTCTCTCACAGCGACTATTTGAAGGCCTCAGTGAACGCGACGGCTTTGCCGGCGGATGAGCCTCTCGACGTCGTTCTCAAGGACATCACCGGCACCATCGTCGACATCGACCTCTCGTACACCGCTGCCGTGGCTGACAGCGAAGAGGCAGTAACCGAGGAGGGCTACAGCCAGCCGGAGAACATCACCTACACCGTCTATGACGAGACGCACGGCAAGGAACTGACCGACATCAGCTCGCAGTATCCCATCCTCGTGCTCCTTGGCGACGAGCTGGCAGGGGGCACCCGTCTGCGCATCACCGCCACCAGCATCACCGGCGACTTCATGCCCATCACCACCACATGCACCGTCGACAGCAGTGCACGCGCCACCGCCATCTTCGGCATCAAAGAGATGGGCCAGCTGAAGGCCACCTTCGAAATGACCGACAACACACAGGTGATGGGTGTGCTCTACGACGGCGACGGCCAGCTGGTGGGCTGGGCTCCGTATAAGGACACGGAGCTGACGGCAACGCGCCTCGGGGACGGCGACTACACCCTCGTGACCATGGGCTACAGCCAGCTCTTCACGTCTGTCAGCTCACTCGACAACCTTCTGTCCTTAAACGGCATGGACGAGCAGCAGATGGTGATGAACGAGGTGACCATCCGTAGCGGACGTATCACAAAGGTGACGAACCACAGCATCCCCGTGCTCGACGAAGACCGCTTCCGCTACACCAGCGACGCCACCAGCGTGTCGGTGAACAAGAGCGAGGTGACCGTGGGCAGCTATGTCACCGTGCGTGCCGAGCTGGGCTTCAAGCCTGCCTACGTCGACGCACTGAGCAAGGTGCGTCTGCAGTTCGACATTCCCGAGGGTTGCGAATATGTTGACGGCTCAATGATGGTGGGCAACCACACCGCCGCTTGCGAGCAGGAAGACCGCCGCATCACCGTACTCATCGAGGACCTGAACGATGGCGTGCGTTTCTGCGTTGTGCCTACGCAGGGCGGTTTCCACGAGATTTCCGCCGGCACGCGCTTCCATGTCAACGGCGTCACGACGATACAGCCTATCGGTGCCGTCAGCTTCAAGGCCAGCGACCTAACATTCAACGTGGTTGCCATGACTGCACGCCGCTACGTTCCTGTCAATGGCATGGCCGTGCCCTTGTCAAAGGTGGAGGTTTATGAAGGCAGCACCCTTATAGGCGAGACGACGTCCACCGGCTCTGGATATTGGAACTTGATGTGTCCGCTTGTCAAGCCCTACAATCTCTCCGAACACAGCCTTTACGCCATCGTCACATCACCCGAGGGCCTACAGATGCAGTCTGAGAGCAAGACGGTGAAGGTGAACCGCGGCAATCTGACTCCTGTGGTGAGTTGCTGTCTGCAATCTGACAACTTCGAACATCGGCAATTTGTCTTCAAGTGGGACTTCCGCACCAATGAGGTGACGCCAACGTATGCCGCACTTACAACTGCGGCTTTCAATGACTGCAGTCAGACCTTTGAGGTGAATTTCTACGATGAAAACGATATGGTGGCCAACGACACCACCGTCATCCGTGACTTGACACTCTATGTCAAGACATCACGTGGCGATGTGCGCACATATCCCCTTCATTACAGTGAGCGCCACAAGAGTTGGTGGCTGCATCTGGACTGGCATGACCGTCTGCCCATCAATGTAGACCTGGACTACACCGTCGTTGCAGGTGTGGCATTAGACCGCCAGCAATTGGAAGACGCGATAGCTGAGGCAGAGGCTATCTATGAGGAGAATCGCCAGATGATAAAGGAAGTCTATGCATCCTTTACACCTGAAGGACTGGATGCCGAGCAGGAGGCCGCTTTCCGCGAACTTGACAATCTGCTTGGCAGGGATGACCTTGACGATGCAGCCCTGGCACGCCGAGACAGCCTGTTCAACGTTATTATCGACGATCCTGACATCATTGCCAAGGCCGAGGCCAAATATGCCGTCGACTTTAGCGAGGTGGATGCTCTATACAACTCACTCGACCCCAGCAATCCTGATCCGGAGACAGTGCTGCTCATCAGTAGGAGAACAAAAGAAATTATGGCCGCAGCCACTCAGCCTGACGATATTCCCAGCGAGGAGGAGATGGCAGCAGAACGGGCATACATGCAGGCACTGACCGACAGTATCGTTACGCACGCTGGAGTATTCCGTGATGTAATGCTCAATAGCATGGAATGGCTTGTGCAGACAACTGACACCACTGCCCTTCAGAAGCCTGAAGACGGTTACACTGAGGTGGTAAGCTGGGATGATGGCTACCAGGAAATCAGCTACAAGAAGCTCAACAGCATTGACGGCGAACAATTAGTGGCCGAAGGCTACACAGCATACCCAATGACCGATGGTACCTTCATCTATCTCCGTAAGGATGGCGAAACCATGAGTTATATTGATGGCAAGACCTCGATGCTTTGTTCCGTGAAGACAATTGTCGATGACTCATCTGTCACGAATGCCGTCGCCAGCCGTCGTGCTGCTACTAAGGGTAAGAATCCTCTACTTGTATTGGATTGTTTCAATAAGTTGAGAAGTTCCGCCATGAAGCTTTGGAAACAGGAAGAACAGCTGAAGGACGCTACGGACGAGTATGGCTTTTTCAAGACGACATTCAGCACTATCGAAGAATGTTGTTCTAGCACGAAGGATGCACTTGGATGCATTTACGACGGGGCAATGGCTCTGCTACAGCCTTTTGTTGATGAAGATACTAAGAAGTGTGTAGAGCAGGGTGAGGCCGACTTGAAAAGCGCCAAGGATGAAGTGGATAAGTGGAAACAGAAGATAGCCGACAAAAAGGCAACCATCACCCAAAAGGAAAAGTATATAAAGACATTGGAACGTAACGAAAAGATGCTGGCCGAGTGTGTGGAGAACGGCAAGAATCCCCTCTTCATGACCGAGATGGCGGATGAATTGAAAACCGTGCGCAACGGAATAAAAGCGGCTAACGATGAAAAGATACTATATGAAAATTTCATCAAGGACTTCTTGAACCCCCAGCTCGAAGAAGCGAAGGTGGCAGTAAGAAATGCCAAGAAATTCCTCAATGGTATAAAAAAGAGTCAGAATTTTGTGTTGCGTCTGATTACCAAACTTCCACGTAACTTCAGAGCGCTACTTGCAGTGGGAAGCCGTAAAGCCCTCGAAATTGGAGGTGGTATTGCCAGGTTCCTCGGCACGCCCGTCGGTGGTGTATTCAAGGTTGCACCTTTAGCTTTCCTGATTACCGACAACATACTTGATGCCGATCAGTGGAAATTCCTATCCGACTATATTGAGGCCAAGCTGCCCTGTCCGGGCGAAGCAGACAAGGCACAACAGGTTTATGAGGCCACTAAGGCCAAACGCATCCAGCACACCCTTATCGACGTCAGTCAGGTATCACTTGACTTGGCTACACTCATTGCCGACTTCACTGCTGGTACGGTGCCTGTCGCTTCTGCCTCCTGGTGGATCAAATTGGCGGGCGAAATTACTTCCATCATAACGGCCATCTACCATCCGCGCAGTTCTACAGACGACCAGGATATGATTCGCAATCGTATCGACGCATTGAAGTGTGATAAGAAGCCCGATCCAGATCCCACAAATCCTCCAACGCCAGCTGTTGACAGCAATGGCATACCAGAGAGTGCCTGGCAGTCGGGCAGGCTGGGAGGTGCAGCGATAAGGTATAACCATCCAAATTGGAATTTCAACAACGTGTATTACGTTTTTGACCCCTCTGGCTATGTCTACGAGGCTGTGAACTCCAACCGCGTGGAGGGCGTCACCACCACGTGCTACTACAAGGAGACGAAGGAGGATATGTATGGCGACTTCTATGACGAGGCTGTGCTCTGGGACGCTGAGAACTATGCCCAGGAGAACCCGCTCTTTACCGATGCCGACGGCCGCTACCAGTGGGATGTGCCCACAGGCCTGTGGCAGGTGAAGTACGAGAAGCAGGGCTATGAGACGACCTACAGCGACTGGCTGCCCGTGCCGCCGCCGCAATTAGAGGTGAACGTGGGCATCACGCAGATGAAGCAGCCCAACGTGCAGAAGGTGAAGGCATGCGAGGACGGCATCGACATCGCCTTCGACAAGTACATGCGCCCGAACACACTGAAGACCGAGAACATCTTCGTCACCAAGGGCGGACAGACCGTCAGCGGCAGGATAGAGCTGCTCAATGCTGAGAGCGGCTATCAGACGCCCGACTCGATGTATGCCTCGAAGGTGCGCTTCGTGCCGAGTAACGCTAACCTGAACGTCAATGACAAGGTGCAGCTGACCGTCAGGCGTACTGTCGAGAGCTATGCCGGCGTGCCGATGGAGCAGGACTTCACCCAGCAGTTCACTGTGGAGCAGCGCATCGATGCCCTCGTGGCTGACTCGCTGGTGAACATTGAGGAGGGTGGCAATGCCGTCGTCACCGTGAAGGCTGTGCCCGCCGCCGCTGCCAAGGGCAAGAAGGTGCTGGTGAGCAGCAGCGATGCCGGAGCAGTGGCTGTGGCTCAGCAGGAGACCACGCTTGACCAGAACGGCGAGGCGAAGGTGTCACTCAGCGCCCTGGCTCAAGGAACGAGCATCGTGCGTTTCACCCTGACCGATGAGGAGGAGCTGACCACGACAACGCTCGTCACCGTGCGCAACCAGCAGCAGATGCAGGTGGCCACGCCGCGCTCGTCGAAGATCAACGGCGTCACCCTTTACATCGGCTCTGAGATACGCCTGACATGCGCCACCAGCGGCGCCACCATCCTCTACACGCTCGACGGCTCGTGTCCCTGCGCTCCCGAGAGCGGCAAGGTGCTGACCTACACCGGGCCCATCGTGCTGACCGGCGACAGCATCCACATCAAGGCGATGGCCGTGGCACCGGGCATGGAAGACAGTCCCGTGGTGGAGTTCAGCTACAAGGGCATCGCGCGGCCCGACGGCATCGAGGCACCCACTGTGCCCGACGGCTCGCCCGCTGACGAAGACCAGCCCCGACTGTTCTTCCGTCTCAACGGACAGCGCATCACTCATCCCGAGCGCGGCGTCACCATCGAGCGCCAAGGCTCATCGGTGAAGAAGGTCGTGGTGGAATAAAGAGTGGTGTATGTGGTGCACGTATTCGTGCACACCTGCCAACTGAAAAAGCAGAAGAACCAAAGAAAGACGGGAAAAACCTCCTATTACTAGAAGGTTTTTCCCGTCTTTCTTGTGTAATCTGTGGCCGCTTTTAGGTTTTGCCAGGCGCAAAGCGGAAAAACGCACAATGGCTGCTTCAACTGGACTCAGGACGCTCTACTTGAATATCATCTGGGCAAACATCGTGAGGTAGATGCGCCAGTTGCGCCAGATGTGCCCGCCGTCGTTCTCGTAGTATTCGTAGTGATACTGGTGGTCATCGAGGTACTTGCGCAACCCCTGATTCGCTTGCATAAGGAAATCCTGGCTGCCGATAGCTATCCAGAAGAGCTTGGGCTTTGAGGCGAAGAGGTCGGCCATCTGCTTGTCGTATTTCTCCTTGTCATTGGCTGATGCTCCCGGCCTGCCATTGGCGTTGTTTCCTGGTACGAACACTGCTGCCGACTGCAAACCGTAGTAGTCGAAAGCGTTAGGATAGAGGCGTGAGATGCCAAAGGTGTGTCCGCCGCCCATCGACAGTCCTGTCACTGCACGGCCTGAGCGCTTGGCGATGGTCTGGTAGTGAGCATCTACGTAGTTGACGATGTCCATGAAGCTTTCCTCCATCGATGCCTTGGCGCCACGGTCGCGGAAGGCGTTGCCGTCGGGGGTGTACATGCCCTCGTGCCACCAGCCGGGAGCGGCGTTGCACGTAGGATTGCCGTTGGGCATCACCACAATCATCGGCACGCACTTGCCTTCGGCGATGAGGTTGTCCATGATCTGCGACGTGCGCCCCAGGTCGCCCCAGGCGGTCTCGTCGCCGCCATGACCGTGCAGCAGATACATCACGGGAAACTTCTTCTTACCGTCGTAGGTGGGCGGCAGATAGACCGTCATGCGGCGCTGCTGTCCCAGCGTCGGACTGTCGTACCACACTCTTGACAGCGTTCCGTGCGGCACGTCGTTCACGGAGTAGAGATGACCCTTGTCGTCGTTTGACTTCGACACGATAAAGATGTTGCTGAGTGTCGAGATGTCGCGGTTCACATAGCTGTTGGCCGGGTCGATAAAGCGCTGTCCGTCCACTGTGAGGCTGTATGAATACAGCTCCGGGCCCAGAGGCTCTGTCGTCACCGTCCACACGCCGTTGTCGCCCTTGGTCATGGTCAGCCGCTTGTTGCTGATCTCGTTGAAGTCACCGTTGACACTCACCTCCTGTGCCGAGGGGTCGAAGAAGTTGAATGTCACTGTCCCGTCGGCATTGATGACGGGCGATTTCACTCGTGGGCGCTGGCCCAGCTGCTGCTGCGCCATGCTGCCGACTGCCATGAGGCTGACGACAGCCATGATAAATAGTCGTTTCATGTTCTGTTTCTTTTTTTTATGAGTCCATTGGGTAGCGGACGCCCCACTTCTGGCGCAGGCCGTCCATCAATTCCATGATGTAGAGTGTCTCGTCGTGGGGCATTTCGCGGGGTTCGAGCAGTCCGGCGGCGAGGGCGTCGCGACAGGCCAGGAACTGATACTCGTAGCCCGTGATCTGCTGCGGCACGCGGATGGTCTCGACGTAAGTCCTGTTCGGCCCGTTGACGGTGATGGTCTGCGGGTTGTTGATGTTGTCGATGATGAGGTTGCCCTCTGTGCCGGCGATGACACCGATGTTGTCGCCCACACACTGTGCCGACGACTGTACGTTGGCGAGGATGCCGTCCTTGAGGATGATGGTGATGGCGTTGGTCAGGTCCATGCCCGTGGCCGATTTCACGCAGTGGCCGTTGATAGAAATAATCTCTGTGGATAGTGGGGCGGCATCTGCGGCAGGGTCTATGCAGAACATCCGCACGAAGTTCAGCGCATAGACTCCAAGGTCGAGCAGCGCACCGCCGCAGAGGTCGGGCCGCATGATGCGCGCTTTGTCGCCCATCGAGTAGCCGAGGGTGGCCGTGACAAGGCGTGGCGTGCCGATGCGGCCGTCGGCAATGAGCTTGCGCACGATGCCCACGGCAGGTTGGTAGCGTGTCCAGATGGCCTCGGCGAGGAACACCTTCCGCTCGTGGGCCAGGGCAATGATGTCGCGGGCCTGACGGGCATTGGCCATAAACGCTTTCTCCACGAGGCAGGGCTTGCCTGCCAGAAGAGCCTCACGCGTCACATCGTAATGATGCGAGTGGGGCGTGCCGACATAGACTAAGTCTACGTCAGGGTCGGCTATCAGCTCGGCGTATGACCCGTAGGCCTTCGCGATGCCCCACTTTGCGGCAAAGGCTTGTGCCGTCTCTAACTTTCTGGAGCCCACGGCGTAGGCCTCGCAGCAGGAGGCGGCAGGGAGAGGGCTGACGGAGGAATGAAACTCCTTGCTCAGTCCGTTCAAGGTGATGGCAGCCTTCTCGGCTATCCATCCCGTTCCAATAATACCTACCCGCATGGTCAGAAGGCATTTAGTAGAACTTCACGATGTCATCCAACTGACGGTGGCGTGGCTGCACAGGTTCAGCGGCACGATAGCCGAGGGCGATGACGGCCATGACAGCCTCTGTGTCGGGGATGGCAAACACCTCGCGCAGCTTGTCGGCCTCGCGCATACCCATGATGAGTGTGTCGAAGCCCATGGCGCGGGCCTTCAGCACGAGGTAGCAGTTAGACAGGCCGTTGTCGTAGGCGCCCCATCCGTCGCCCACCTCGTTGGCAGGGTTGCCACGGAAAAAGCCGCTCTTGCCGCGCTCGAAGGTTGAGACGATGAGCACCGGAGCATCTTTGATGCGCTCCTTGTTGCCGCCGACCAGGTTCTGCACGGCTGCCACCTTCTCGGGGCTTATGGCCACGTAGTATTTCGTTGGCTGCTGGTTGGCCCACGACGGCGCCTCCTGCACAGCCACCATCAGCTGGCGCACCTCCGCCTCGCTGATTTTCTTCGTAGCATCGTAGCTGCGGATGCTGCGTCGGCTCATTAACACTTCATCAAACGATGGTGATTTCACTTGCGCACTGCCTGGCAGCACCATCAGTGCAGCCAAGGTGGTCAAAACAAATAGTCTTTTCATGGTTGTTAAGTCAATATTTGGTTTGGTTTGGAAATAATACAAGTTTCGTATGATCAACCCTTACGCCTCGTTTCCTTACTCAACTTGCGAAGGTGGAGTTGTTTAGAACTCTACCAGGATGCGGAACACCTTGCCGGGGTTCTGGCTCCACCAGCGCATGGTGTCGAGTGCCTCTTCCGGCTTGACTATGCGTGTGATCAGCTCGTCAACAGGGCAATTGCCGCGCTCCATGTAGCGGATGACGGCGCGGAAATCCTCGGGCATGGCATTGCGTGAGCCGCGGATGTCGAGCTCTTTCTGCACGAAGAACTTCGTCTGCAGCGACACCTCGCTCTTGGCGTAGCCTATGCAGGCCACGCGGCCTGTGAAGGCCACTTCGTTGATGGCCATCTGATAGGTCGGCACGCTGCCCACGGCCTCGATGACCACGTCGGGGCCGAAGCCGCCGGTGATGTCCATTAGCTGCTGGTGCACGTCGCCTTTTAGCGTGTTCACGGCGTAGGTGGCGCCCATCTGCTTAGCCAAGGCCAGCTTCTCGTCGTCGATGTCGGCAGCGATGACGGTGGCGCCGCGCAGTGCTGAGCGCACGATGGCACCCATGCCTACCATGCCGCAGCCGATGACCATCACCACGTCGATGTCGGTCACCTGTGCGCGGTTGACAGCATGGAAGCCCACGCTCATCGGCTCGATGAGAGCGCTGTCGCGTGCCGACAGACTGCCAGCGGGGATGATTTTCTGCCAGGGCAGGACGATGAACTCGCGCATGGCACCGTTGCGCTGCACGCCCAGTGTCTCGTTGTGCTGGCAGGCGTTGACACGGTGGTTGCGGCAGGAGGCGCACTTGCCACAGTTGGTGTAGGGGTTGACGGTGACGGTCATGCCAACGGTGAGACTGTCAGGCACGCCTTCACCGACGGCCTCGATGGTGGCGCCCACCTCGTGGCCGGGGATGACAGGATTGAGGGCCATGCCGTTGCGACCCATGAAGGTGTTGATGTCGGAGCCGCAGAAGCCCACATAACGAAGGCGCAGCAGCACTTCGCCGAAGGCGGGAGCCTGTGGCGCGTCCATATCAATGATGTTCAGCTCTTGGCTGTGTGTGATTTGGATAGCTTTCATTTTAAAACTTGAATATTTATCTTATGTTCTAATCTTATTTTGAATTGTTCATGGATATTATGAAGTCTGCTACGCTGCGCAAATATACGTGAATGACACGCAAATGTTTCGTGAATTACTAGTCATTCGCGAATATCTAAATTCTATAGTATCTTGCCTGAAGTCTATAGTCAATGCTCTAAAGTCACTGCCTTGGCGTGGTAAGAGCGGTAGCCGTAGGTAATGATGATGAGGAAGCAGATGAGCGGCAGGATGAACGAGGCGTTCACGGCAGGATGTCCGACGACGGTGCCGAGGTCGATGATCATGCCCTGCAGCGGCGGCATCAGCGCTCCGCCCACGATAGCCATGACGAGGAAGGCGGCACCCAGCGTGGTGTCCTGGCTGTCAACGTTCTCAAGGGCAATGCCGTAGATGGTGGGGAACATCAGCGACATGAAGAAGCTGACGCCCACCAGGCAGTACAGGCCCGGCATGCCGACGATGACAATGGCTCCCGTGGTGCACAGGGCAGCACCGCAGCCGAAGATGGCCAGCAGACACCGTGAGTTGACATATCGCATGAGGAACGTGGAGATGAAACGGCTGCTGAGGAACAGCGACATGGCCACGATGTTATACATCTGTGCAGTGGCCTTGTTGATGCCCAGGTTGTCGGCATACTGGATGATGAACGTCCACGTCATGATCTGTGCGGCCACATAGAACATCTGCGCCAGCACACCCTCGCGGTAGATGGTGTTGTGCCACAGGTTGCTCAGCGTCTGCCGCGTGGTGTGAGTGTGTCCCATTGCCTTCTGCTCTTCGCTCTGTGTGCGTGGCATCTTCGTCAGGGCAATGACGATGAGCACGATGAGCACCACCAGGCCGATGGCCACGTAGGGATTGCGTATGACGGCCAGGTCGTGCAGGCGGATGTCGGCCTTCTCAGCCTCCGACAGCGCCCCGAAGATGATCTGTCCGGCGGCATCGCGCTTGTCGCTGATGAGCTGTGGCAGCACGATGAGCGAGGCCACGGCCATGCCGCAGAGCGAGCCCATGGGGTTGAAGGCCTGTGCCATGTTCAGGCGGCGCGTGCTGGTCTCCTTCGAGCCGAGCGACAGGATGAACGGGTTGGCCGTGGTCTCGAGGAAGGCCAGGCCGAAGGTGAGGATATAAAGCGACAGACAGAAGAACATGAAGCTCTGCTGTGCCGCTGCGGGGATGAAGAGGAAGGCTCCTGTGGCATAGAGCGCCAGCCCGAGGAGGATGCCGCTCTTGTAGCTGTACTTGCGGATGAACAGCGCGGCGGGGATGGCCATGGTGGCGTAGCCGCCGTAGAAAGCAAACTGCACCAGCGATGCCTTTGCCGCCGTCAGCTCCATCAACGTCTGAAACGCGGCCACCATCGGGTTGGTGATGTCGTTGGCAAAGCCCCACAGGGCAAAGAGTGATGTCACGAGGATAAACGTCACAAGGTATTTCCTTGGTATCAGCTTGTCCTTTTCTTTCATCTCGTCTGTTCTTTTCTCTTCTGTGCTCATAAGTAGTTATTCACAATTGGTTGGTATGAACGGTTTTCTTTCGTTAAAACAGGTAAAAACAAGAAAAACGGTATTTCCCTATTCCGACATATTCTTTATATAGGGCAGGTCGGGAAGATTCTTAAAACCGTAGAATCTCACGGCATTGCCGCCAAGGAACAGCGCTTTCTGCTCGTCGCTGAGCTCAGGGCTCTTGCTCACGAAGTCGTAGCTCATGCGGTAGGTGATGGCTGTGATGGTGCGCGGATAGTCGCTGCCCCACATCAGGCGGTCCCAGCCCACCCAGTCGGCGGCCTGACGGATGCTGCGGATGGCGGTGGGGTAGGGGTAGAACTCTGCGTTGTAGAGCCAGGTGATGCCGCCGCTCTCCACCATCACGTTCTCGCCCTCGAGTGCCAGCTTCACCTGCTGCTCGAAGCTCGGCCTCGTCACCATGCCGAAATGGCCGATGGCCACGCGCAGACGCGGACACTCCTGTATCACCTCCTTCATCTCGCCTATCTGCTGCGCATCGTCGCCGAGACACATCGACAGCACCATGCCGCTTTCTTCCAGCATCTTGAACAGCTGCATCAGGCGCGGTGCGTTGAGGTGCAACGTCTCGAAGTCGTCTTCCTTTGGCGATGTGGGCACGCTGAGCAGACGGTGGCCGGGGATGGCCAGACCTTTCAGGGGACTGTTCACCACGGCCTGCGCATCGGTCAGGAAGTCATGGCCGTAGCGGAACTCCGCCATGCCCATGCAGAAGAAACGGTCAGGGTAAGTCTGCTGCACCTCAGTGAGATAATCGTTCTGGCACCCGTCAATGATTTCCTGCACCACCACGGCACCGCCCACCTGGGCGTAGTTCATGTTCGACAGGAACACCTCGGCCGAGTTCACACCGTCTATCATAAAGGGTGGCAGCATCTGCACTTCCTCGTCCAGGAAGATGCTGCGTCCGTTTTGCAAGGTCTTAATGCGTTTGCCTTCCACCCGTGTGTCCTGCTTCAGCCACAGGTGCGAATGGGCGTCAATGATAGTCATCATACTGCTCTTGTTTTTTTGATTCGGCAAAATTACGACAAAAGAATGATATTGCCAAATCTTTTCGTGTAATTTATTTTTTTATTCAAGTCTCGCAAGTCTTGGAGTTAAAGGAGTTAAGGGAGTTAAGGTAGTTAAAGGAGTTAAAGGAGTTAAAGGAGTTAAGGGAGTTAAAGGAGTTAAAGGAGTTAAGGGAGTTAAAGGAGTTAAGGGAGTCAAAGACAAATGACTCTCCATGAAAAGCCTCTGTCTCAAGGGACCCCGTGAGACACTCCCCTCCCTTCCGCTCGGTTCTGCCGCTTGCCGCTCGGCTCTGCCGCTTTCACTAAGCGTAGCGACTGAAAGAATTAAAGGGACGCAAGAAGGGGAGGGGCTCACACCATACCATCACCGGCCGACACAACCTCCACCTTGTCTGCTGCGTAGCTCAATGCGCAGCCATCCCCTCCCTTCAAGGGGAGGGGCAGGGGTGGGGTCTGTAATGTCAGTAATGTTCTTTGCTGCCACTCCTTCGCTGCCACTCCTTCGCTGCCACTCCTTCGCTGCCACTC
>JAEEGF010584380.1_pt1 | contig 57621 bp, 43 predicted proteins | sample 9134171 | NCBI WGS metagenome assembly JAEEGF01 (sample SAMN16246542, study PRJNA631951) | gut metagenome | biome: gut microbiome; feature: rumen; material: AP-attached | host: Bos | place: Iran: Karaj | collected 2018-10 | reverse complement strand
CACGAATTCGCTTCTTATCCTCTTCAGGCTGGTCGTATAGCGTTTCTTCATCAAAAGGCAAATCATTAGCCAAAGCCTTCAGGGTGATATGTGGCACCTTCTTATAAACAAAGCCTCTACGGATATTGGGATTCTCGCTATCATCGTGAGTTTTATAATATGGGAATAAAGCCGTGGTCAGTCGCTTCTTTGCAATGTTCAAAGCTATACGACTCGTGTCTATGGTTATCCATCTGCGTCCCCATTGCTCAGCTACATAGGCTGTGGTTCCGCTACCACATGTTGGGTCGAGAACAAGGTCCCCAGGATCAGATGCCATTAATATACAACGTTGTATTACTTTCGTAGATGTTTGGCAAACATATTGAATGTCACTTGCACCATGTGTATCGTCCCAAAGGTTATTATTTTCTTGGTAAGGGAAATCATCATGATAAAGAATATAACAAGGTAAGCTTCCTGGCGCAATAATTCGTTTCATTGAAATGAGTTTTTCCATTCCAACCTTATTTGTGCGCCAACTCTTTCTACCACACTTATATGTTATACCATCTAACTCGAAATCATACATACATGATGGAGTATAACCTGAAGATGACAATGTACTAGTGAAAAAAACACGCGATCCTTTTGGCAATAGCATTGGATTGTTCTTTTCTTCAGATGTCATTTTACGTCTGCTTCCGTCTGACAATTCTACCCATGTATATCCTGTTCCTTGCCCTATTGGTTTATCTTCATACAATTGTCTATATTTTACATTTTCTTTATCCTTCGCATACCATATTATATAATCTGAAATGCCTGCAAGCCCTTTGCTTCCTAATGGTAGCGTCTTTTTGAATGTAATCAAAGCAAAGAAATTCTCACTTCCAAAGACCTCGTCCATAATATTCCTAACAAGGTGCAGGTTTTCATCTGATATTTGCATAAAGATAGAACCACTTTCGTGAAGCAATTCTCTTGCCATTACCAGTCTATCACGCAAATATGAAAGATAACTGTGGATACCCAATTCCCATGTGTCCCTGAATGCCTTAATCATTTCGGGCTCTCCAGAGATATTTGAATCATTGTCTTTTACATCTCGACTATTCAACTTCATCTGCCAGTTAGAGGCATACTTGATTCCATATGGTGGATCAAAGTAGATGCATTGAACCTGCCCTTTCATGCCCTCACGATTCAGCAAGGAATTCATCACCAGCAAACTGTCACCTTGAATCAATCGGTTCTGCCAATTGTCGCTATGCTTGTAGTAACCTGCTAATCGTTCCAGTTCATCCTCTTGCTCTTCCTCAAAATCTCCGAACAAGTCAAGCTGCAACTTGGCACTCTCGCTCTTATGCTCATGCAGTTCATAGAGACTGTCGATGATGGCCTCCGGACGGATGTCCTCATGCTTATACAGGCTTCGGATGTCTGTACGCAACTGCGGCATATAGTCGGGATTGTCCTCATCGTCGTTCTTATACTTGTTGAGCCAATAGAGTTCCGGATCTCTGCCACGCTGGAACTCATGGCGGAATATGTCGTATTCACTCTGTTCTGGCATGCCACTAATAGCCATCTGCTCCTCTCCTTGATGGGCACTATCAGGAATGGCAGCACGCTTATCGTTGTGCTTAATACTACTTACGGGGCGATTCTTATCGTATGTCATAGTTGCTTGATTTTTTCGTTTATGAGTTTTTCTAATTGGTCAATGTCTCTTACTTCCAGCAAGTCCCAAGTGCCGTAGGTCTTGAGGTTGTTGGCAGCAGGAATCCAATAGTCTTTCAGATAGTGGCGCTTGGCTTCTTTGTTGCCAGACTTGTCGCTGTCGAAGTCCTCACACTCTACTATCAGATTTATTCCCTTGACACGAACAATGAATGTAGGCTGGTATTCCTTATTCTCATCACCAACGGTGTAAGGGATGCGTAAGCCGAGGAATTGATTGCGAACCCATGCAACGACACATTCCATCTGGTCGAGTGTTTGTGCTGCAATCTGCTGCCAACTGTTATCCTCAGCAATGATATAATTGACGTGACTTTTCTGAGTGGGCCATACGGTCTTGTTTGTGGGACGGAACACATGAATGGTACTGCCTTCTGGGTTGTAGTAGTTGAGGACAGCCGTAATGATTTCTTTCTCTTTATTAGCTTCATGCACGCCTTCCATGATACTGCCTAATACAGCCTTGTAGTCCCACAGCATCACCAAGCGTCTTTGTTCCAGACTTCCGTCGCCTCCTCTGATTTCCAGCTGCGTGTTGTACCATACTTCCACTATCTTTTTGATATCTGGGAACTTTTGGAATTTTTGATAGCCATTTGGGTCTGTGTAGTATTCACGAATCATCAGGTGGGCAAAGTAATAAACAACCTGACTGTCACGCAATTCCATATAGTCCGTCTTAATTAACTTCTGGTCGCCATTGACAACAGTTTGTAGAATGGTTTCTGTGGGAATCTTGTTGAAGTCGAGCACGAACTTGTTTGATTTGGAGAAGTCAGCTGGCATAATTCCTTCTGCATTATCTGAGCGATAACCTGTTATTACTGGGAAACGAATCTCCATCTGTTGTTGTCGTTCAGGTAAAGCACGAATAATGGTCTTTGGCTTCTGAGGTTTCGTTACAACTGTTTTTCCTCCTTTGAATGTGTTGAAAGGAACTCCTATTATACGCGCATATTCTGGAGGAAACTTATAAGTGATGTTCTCCTTATTATATTTATAAAGGTCTTTGGAATTTATCTCTTCGCCTGTTCTTGCATCATAAGGCAACAAATCGTAATTCTGACGACGCAAGGCACGACCCACCACCTGCTCACAAAGCAACTGACTGCCAAAAGCTCTGATACCACAAACGTGGGTAACCGTATTGGCATCCCAACCTTCTGTCAACATTGACACGCTGACTACGCATTTGATGTCCCCTCCCAACTTACCTGGCTTGCCCACAGTATTCACTACTTCACGCAGAATATCAGCATCAGTCAGATTATCAGCAGAACCAGCTCCATGTTGGTTGGCATATTCGTGTTTGAATTCCTCTATCTCATTGGCGTATGCTTTCTTGAATGCTTCATCGATACGTGTGGAAGCTTCATCTATGGCTGAAGAGTCAATAAGCAAGGTGGGAAATTTGTCCTTGGGCAGTCCCATACCATCGTAATTCGAGAATACATCGAAACGTCCTTTTCTGTATTTGGGCTCGCCCTCTTCGTCCACACCATCCTGATAGCCTGCAATGTCTCGATAGACTTCGTGCGAAACGGTGGTGTTGTTGCATACCACAATCAATACGGGTGGAGCTGTATAAAGTGTTCCCATCTCTTCGAAAGACTGACGAAGTCCTCTATCATAATCAATATAATCATTGACGAATTGCTCCAAAGCCGTATTCAGTAAGGTAGGCAGGTTAGGAGCTTGGGCTATCAATGGTGTTTCTACATTATCTTCCTTATCTTTCTTCTTTTGGGCACGTATGCCTCGTTTAGGTAACTTGTCCTTGATAGAATCGTATATGTTACGAAGTTTGGGCTCGTCAAGGTCTGGCGTGTTGTCGTATGCTGGCAGATAGGGTATCTTTACCAAGCCGCTCTCAATAGCATCTACCAATCCAAAGTCGCTGACCACCCATGGGAAGAGTGAATATTCTGGATAGCCGGAACCTTTCAGATAATAAGGAGTGGCAGAGAGGTCGTAAACGTGCTGGAGCTTGTAACCCAAGAGTTTCATCTGGCGCAGACCTTCATACCATACCATAGCGGTCTCATTCTCTTGTTTCAGGTCGGACTTTTCATCGTCACTGAGCGTTCTGTCTTTAATGGACTTGGGCAGGTAACAATGGTGTGCCTCATCATTGATAACGACGATACGTTTGCCTTTCACACCCTTTTCCAAGATACGGCTCAGCATCACGCTGTAGTCCTCCTTGTCCTTTTGTGTGACCAATTCGCCATTTACCCATTTCTGTTTTCCGTCTAATGGTGAGGCATGCTTGCCAGAAAAGACTCGTGGCAAGAATTGCTGGTAGTTAACAATGGTGATACTGGAGTTCAGACCACCCAACTCCTTTTCAAACTGCTTGGGGATAAGTCCTCGTTGATGATAGTAATCTGTTTTGCGCCATGTGTCGCTACTGTTGTTGTCTAACTGAAGCACACCCAAGCGGTCACGAATGGTAATGCCTGGTGTACAGAGCAGGAAGTGATCAGCATAGTGGGTGTCCATCGTGTTGGCTCGCTTATTCAAGTAATTGTAGAGAATCAGCATCGCCATAACTACTGTCTTTCCTGTGCCTGTTGCCATCTTAAAGGCTGTACGAGGAAGCACGAAAGCATCATCCTGGGAAACAGTATGACGACGCTCACCAAGCAGATTCAGGATATAGTTGCCAGTATTGGGGTCACGTTCTGCTATTTCGTTCAACCAAACAGCTGTTTCGACAGCCTCTCTTTGACAAAAGAACAAACTGAGGTTGGCCCTGCGCTCCTTGTTGTTAAACCAGAAATCGAGCAATTCTTTGGTTATGCGTGTGGCCTTAGGATAGCCAGCCTCGCGCCACGTCTTTACTTCTTTGCGTATGGTGTTGATGAATTCAGCATTAGGGTCAACAGATATAAAATCCTCTTGCGAGAAGAGCATTTTGTCTCCTCGTTTTTTAGGTACGATATTCACATCATAGCCAAAAGGACGACGACCATTGATGACGGTCTGATAATCTATGTTACCATTCATATCGGTATCATAGTAATACTTCGGCTCCTCGTATGGATTGTTCAGTACTGGATTGTCGTTATTAGCTTGCATAAGCGCTATTCGTTTATGCGTTGCTCTCTATAAAACAAAAGCATGGCCAAACACAAAAAACGTGGACAATTACTCATCCACATTCCAGGTGCTTGGTCATACCCGTCGTAAGAAACAAGTAACGTCCACGCATAGCGTGAACGTCTGCATGTTTTACTTACGACTTCTTCTGCGACCAAGCTTTGGAATGTTCTGTAAACAGCAAACGCTATTATTTACCCACAAAAACATATCGCCCTCCTGCACTCAGGAAATTAGTCGAAGCGTGCGCCATTTCTTGTTTCTTTGTTATGGGAATTGATAAAACCCAATCAATAGCGCATCGGCGATACTTGTTGCAAAAATATAAAAAAAAATCGACAAACAGAAGAATACTTCTATTTTCTCAAAGAAATAAACATGTTTATTTAGATATTGACGCACTTTTTTTCAATAGTAACATAAGTGGGAAGAAATAATATCCATATATTTTCGTATGAAATTCATAAAAAAAACTTATCAAAACCTCGATGAGACGAAAGATTACAAAGATTACAGACGGGGATGTCATTATCGGTTTTTATTTAGCGAACGCAATGAACGGTTCTGCGTCAATTTAGGTGGTAATTCCAATTCAGTTTTTGCTCCACAACATATATGAGTTTGCCCATGCCATCTTGGCTCTTGCCTATTCATTCATATTCCTTTCTTGTTTCTTTAACTCAGCACGCAAAATAGTAGGTTAATATATACAATTATTATAGGTCTCAAAATCATGTTATAAATCAGCGTATTAGGTAAGATTCTCCAACCTTTATTCACCACCTAAATTGACGCAGAACGCAATGAACTCAAAAATGCCCTACACTCTACACCAGGGGGTCTTAATACATTCTGAATTAGCGAGATATACGGGTGTAGGCTCACAAAACTGCCTACACCCGCGTTTCTTTCTAATAGTCAACGAGTTAAGGGCATGCGGTGTAGAGTGTAGGCCAAAATGCAGTAGGAAAAAAAACACGTGGAATCGGACGAAATGATATGCCGTGTGAGCCCAAACGACGTGTCGTATTTGAGGAAGCAACGAGATGCATTATCGCAGGGTAAACTTGAAAGCCAATGATGCGTGAATTCAGGGAAAAGAAGAACCCCAGAAGTTATGAGTGGCTTCTGGGGTTCTTTGTATGTGAATATGTAATGTTTACCAAACGTCCTCAGGCTCAGCTGGGTTATCGTAAATCTCCTTGGGGCAGAACTCGATGTAATCGAGATAGAGCTCTTTCCTGTCAGAATCAAGCACGGACTTGAATCGGAGATAATAGGTCTTGTCTGGGTCGAGGGTTCCGCGCCAAAGGAGATGGCGGGTGCAACGGGTATCGTCGCGAGCTGTCAGGCTGGAGTTGCTCTCATGCACCTCGTGGCGGGCACTCTTCATCACATTGTGGTTGCGCAGCTTGTGGTCAACCTCAGCATCGATCTCCTCGTCGCCTGTGTCATCAATATTGTTGGATTCACCATAGAGGGCAAGAATACCCTTCGTCATATCGATGGGAATACCTGTTACAGGAAGGTTATTAGGATTAGAGCCGAAATAGGTCTGTACGACTCCACGGGCGCCTGTAGCCAAGGTCTTGTAACGAACCTCGTAGGTACCAGTCTTGGGAACTGGAGGCAGGGTAAAGCGGATATCGAAACGGCCAAAGGCTTTATCCTCGTCCTGACAGTAATTGGCCCAGTTGATTCGATAACCATTGTAATGGATGAAATGGGTTTCCTCGTTGAGGATACTCATGTTATCGAAGTACTTGTAGACTCCGTCTTGGGGGATATAGACGTGCTGATGCTTACCCTCCATAGAGTCCGCACGACGGATTCCATTGGTGATAGCCTCTGGGAACATGGCAAAAAGATCGATACGGATGCGTTCCTTACCCAGGTTGTTGCGAACCTCGTCTGTGTATGCCAAAGGTTTGTCGATGGGATAGATGCAAGCATTGACGATATCGTTCACGATGGTCAGTTCATCGTCGCGCAGAATGAGGGAACCTACCTTGTCCTCATCGCAGCTGAGCTCATGGCCATTGCCCTTGCGGCCGTTATCAAGATTGGGGAAACGATTCAGGTAAACACCCTCGCTCTCCTTGCTCTCGAAGATCTTGAGCAGACGGCGGTCGCCCATCGTGCAATACCACTCAAATACGGGGATACTGTATCTATATGGGTTGGAGAGGGTGTAACCTACTTCGTTGCAATGGTATACCAACTTGTTGGCAGGAATACGCATGGGCAGGATATGATAGGTCACCCACTGGTAGAGCAGGTGTTTGGGAGAATCATAATTCTCGTCGGTGGCAAAAGTCTTCTCACTCAAGTACATGCCGTTGTCCAGAATCCATTGCTGCAACTGCTGCAGAGCATCAGGAGCAGTTGGGTCGATACCTTGGGAACGCCAGTATTCATCCGTCTCCGCGAAAATGGTGAATCCGTACTTACGATGCTCTGGAGCATGGGCATCAGGGTCGCCTGCTGTTGCAGACTTATCGCCACCACCCTTGTCCTGATAGTTTTCCATATCAGGAATCTGACCACGCTGATACATGGTCTCATAGACCTCGTCGCGAACGGCAGACAGCGTGTCGAAAAGACCGCATGCCTGAAGCACGCGAGCCATGAGGAGGAAGCCCTCCTTCTTGTTCTCAATAACATCCTTCAGATAGCGCGTGGCTGTCAGGTCGTTGGGGGCAATCACCTTTTGCATCATGTGGACAACGCCATTGATGGCAGGGATGTCACGATTGAAGGCATCCATTGGGCACAAGCCATTGATATAAAGGCTGTCAGGCTCATTCTCAGGACTGTAGATGGTTATCTTGTGGTCATTGAGACTCGACAATGGTATCTCAGCATTGTTCTGTGCTGGGAAATTGGACGTGTAATAGATCTGCTCGGCCAGGTCTCCACCATCAATAATACTGTTCATAACAATCACTTTCCGGATAGAATCCAGTTTGGTACTATCCTGGAAAGCATCCCAAGAGGGATAACTGATGATTTCATTGTCGACCAGTTCCTGAAGATACTCATGTATAGCTTCGTTGGTTGGTGCGAAGACCGTAAAGTTACCACGAGCCGTCATCAACTGATAGACAGTGGAGTTGCTCATGATACTTATGGGGACATGCTTCATCAACTCAACATACTCGCTATATACCTCATGGGTCTCCAGATAACCGGCAATGGTACGCTCAGTAAACACATAACGCGCTGAGGTATCGATGTTTTCTGTACAAGAACTTATTGCCAGAACCAAAATTACTGATAGGGAGACAAGAACCTTTCTCATATCGCTTACGAAAATAGAAGTTTTTTACTAAATATCCCCTGCCGCTCCTAATCGAGCGGCAGGGGTGAAAAGGATTAATATAATCAGCGAACAAAGACCTTGCGGCCATTCATGATATAAATACCCTTCTGAGTGGGCTTCTCAACACGTACGCCAGTGAGCGTGTAGATGCCAGTATCTGTGCGGTCAGCAGCGATGCTGTTGATAGCGTTGATTGTCTGGCCACCCTGCTCTTCCATCTTGGCACGAGTGATAATCTGGATATTGCGAACATCCATCTCGAAGGTACCAGCCTTAGAAAGCTCCCAACGGAACCAGTCGGTGGTTGAAGAACCCCAACCCCACTCTTTGATACCGTCAGCGATGTCAATGTAAACGCGAGTCCATTCAGTAGCGGGCTCCAAGTCACCAAAGGTGATGTACTTGGTAGTAACCACACTGGGATTTGCGAAATACAGAGAACTGGACTCTACCTTAGAATTAGCCTTGTACTCGAAGGTGACAATGGTCTCATCCTCAGTCAAAGGCTCATAAGTAACCTTATTCAAGCCAATGTTGGGACGATTGCCGTTAGCTGTCAGATGATAAACGAAAGCAGACTCTTCTGTGAAGTCCATATTACCCTTCGTCTTCTGTGCGTCGAACTCCAGATAGCAAGGATACTTCTCGAACAATTCCTTCTTGGCAGCAATAGCCTCAGAAGCACTGTAAACACCAGAGCAACCGTCCAGAACGCTATAAATAGCATCCATCAGGGCATTCTGCTCATCGGTAGACATTACGTTCATGTGCTCCTCCCACTTAGACTGTACCAGCAGATGAGCATCGATTGCTTCTATGTAAGCAACCTTGGTATCATAGATAGAGTAGAAGAGGTCGGTATTCTTCTCAATGATGGCATACTTTTCAGCAGCAGTTGCAGGAGCAGACTCCAGATTGCTTCTCAAGGCAGCCAAATCATTCAGGTTCACATAAGGCTTTGACTTGTAAGCCTCACCCGTGTCGGCATCGGTATTGTAGTTCTCGAGAGTAGCGACAATCTTGCTTTGACCAGCCATAGCACGATCCAAAGCACCATCAGACAAATCGCTTCCAAGCTCACCCAAATAGATGACACGTGCGTTACCCAGACCTGTCCAGTCGCCAGCAACACCTGTACCCTCATTCTTAACGCCGAAGGTCAGAGTACCATCCGTAACGGTTGCTACGATGCTGTTCTGATAACGTCCTGCCTGGAATGCATAGCAACTACCCTGAACACCCCAGATAACATAGCCCAGAGTTACCTCTTGGTCACCATCGAGAGTGGTGATAGCCTTGTCAGCGATGTCGCCTTCCAGATAACAGTTCTCTCTGTCAACTGCCTGGTCAACAGGAATCATATCGTCCAGAACAGTCTGGAGATAAGTCGCATTGCCATTAGCATAGAGAACAGCTGCATAGTTGTTGCTGTTGACGTCGCCACAAGGACGGAAACCGCCATTGATGCGAACCTCATAGAGACCATTCTTCAGGCCAGTTAGAGTCTGGCTGATATTGAAGACAGCCTTGTCCTCACAGAATTCTGCCGCAGACATTGTCTTCTCAACGTTGGTACCATAACCGAATACCTCACCGTCCCAACCTTCGTTGCCCTTAGCAAAGCTGGGGTTGATGATCATAGAAGTGATTTCAGCACCTGCTGTGTAACCCTTGGCAACAGCAGCAGCCTGCAGAGAGGTCAGGAAGTCAATCTCATCGATTACCTGCTCGCCTGACATGGTGTGCTCATCGATAATCACCTTGTAAGAACCATTGAGGAACTTCTCGTCAGGCTCTACAATATCATTCATGTAAGCCTTCAGCGTAGCCAATGCCTCGCTCTCCTCAAGAGGAGTGTCAACGAGATACTGCTGTACCTCAGCAACGGCATTCATGTAAGCCTTGTAGCTATTGGCGCTCTCAGTAATCTGATCGCGAAGCTTGAGGATATTGCTATAGATGTTATAGAGGTCTTCCATGTTTCCTGCATCGAAAATCTCAGGAAGCATCTCGTCGTACTGCTCAAGCAGAGCGGTCTCAGCAACAACGTTGGTATCGAAATCACCCAGTTCATCCAGATAGTCATCCTTCATGGAGTTGTACTCCTCTGTGGTACCAAACTCGAGCTCTGTCATCTGGAATGCATCGCCACCATCATAAGAGCGGGTAACCACAACCTTATAATACTTGTAAGGTTCACTTACACCCTCAGAGAATCCGAAGGGAACGGTGTAGAAGTTCTCAGCAGGCAGACGGTCCTGACCAATATCCTCGCGGTTGTCAATCAGTACCCAACCCTCAGCATCAGCTGTTGCCTCAGCGTCAGAATTGAAGTTAGCGCCATAGATCTGCCAGTTCCTCCAGTTACGGCCAGAATAATCATGGGTATCGTTACCTGTTGTCAGCTTGTAGAACAAAGGTACAGTAGCCTCCATGCAGCGGAAGATGACATAGCTTCCACCAACCTGAAGAGCACCACCCCACTTGGACTCAAAGTTCTTGTCAATCAAATTGCCAACGGAACCGTCACCCCAGGTACCACCTGTTCCACCAATCAAGATGAAGCCGCCTTCGAGAGCTGCCTTGGTAACCTCCTGGATGTAGCTGATCTCAGCTGTGATGCCAGCATTGTCGAGTGAATGATTGGAAATGATGTATACGTAAGAACCACGAGCGAACTCTTCGCCAGGAGCCACTTCCTCATCGCAATACTTCTCCATCAGAGCCAGGGTCTCCTGATCCATGTAACTCATAGCATCGCGCAGGTCAGCCATAACTGCCTCGTACTCCTTATAGTTCTCGATGGATTCCTCGATGGCTGTCTGGAGATTCTTCAGGTTGGTATAGAGAGTACCCAACTCGATGATGCTACCAGTTGTAGACAGGGCTTTCAGGTTCTCATTGAACTGCTCAACGTATCCTGCATAGCAGGCTGCGTCTGTATAGTCAACACCTGAGAACTCGTCATAGTAGTCAGCACGTGCCTGAATGAAATTAGCTGCATTACCAAAGGTGAGCTCACCCATCTGCATGGTGCCAGTAGGATCTGAAACCTCCACTTTGAAGTAGGTGTACTTCGTGTCAGATGGATTCGACATATACATGTATGCTGCAGCAAAGTTGGCATCAGGCAGCTGAGTGTTGGTGATACCTGACTTCTCGTCCAAGAGAACCCATGCGTCAGACTCACGAGTGGCTGCCTCGTCTGAATCGAAATTGGCACCATAGATCTTCCATGCGTTCCAGTTACGCTCTGGATAACTGCCAGTATCATTACCTGTGAACAGACGATAATAGGTAGGAGCAATACCCTCGCCTACAGCACCATTACCATCATCCGTACGGAAAATAGTATAGTAGTCACCCTCGCCTGAGCACCACTTGGTGTCTTCCTGACCGTCGACCAAACTGTAGAAGCTCTCTGAATCACCAAAACCAGGAGTACCGGAAACACCCATATACTGAGTATCGATAGCACCCTCTGTCAGGTCAGAAGCATACTTCTCGAGCAGCATATTCACGTAGACTGACTCCTTGTTGATAGCCTCTGTGGTCAAGGAACCATTCTCCATAATATATTGATATGTACCATTGGGATAGTCAGAGCTGGGACCTGCATTGGTGGTCAGATAATTGCCAATTACTGTACGGCCCTCGCCTGTAATACAGTTATGATTCTCATAGTGATTGCGCAACTGGTTTACGATAGTTGCATAGTTCTCGTAAGCTGCATAAGAATCCTGCAAGGGAGCCTGCATCTCGAGAGCCTTCTTGTAAGCCTGATCCACAGCGAAGATATCGCCTGCAGACATGATGGCGTTCAAATAAGTCTGGAACTCGTCGAGAACGCTCTTCTGGCAAGCCTTGCCATCCACGATGACAGAACCTGCCATGTTGTAATGCTTCTTCTTATCGGAAGCCAATGAAGATTCGTCGCCCAGATAGAGCTCACACATCTGCATGTAGCCACCACCAGACTGGATAGACCAGATCTCTACCTTGAAATACTGGTAAGCAGTTGTGTTGCCCTTGTTGGGAGTGAAGAACACCTCGTAGCTGTTCTTGTCAGGCAACTCAGCTGATTCGATGCGCTCGTCAATCAATGTCCAGCCAGCAGCATCGCGAGTAGCCTCGCCATCGGAAGTTGCTTCCAGACCGTAGATTCTCCAGGTCTTCCAGTTACGGCCAGTCCAACTTTCATTGTCGTTACCAGTCACCAAGCAATAATAGGTGGGAGCGATGGGACGATTGGACTTGAAGATTGCGAACTGAGGCTCATTCTCAGTAAGACCATTACCCCACTTCGAGTAGTAGTCACCATCGAACAACTTGGAGAGTCCCTCGTTGCTGCCATCGTTGCGGTCACCATCGATGACTGTGTAGAACAAGTCTGATGAGCCGTAGAACTCAGCACTTGTGCCAAAACCGAATTCTGCCATCTGCATCCAGATGTCTGTCATAGTGGCACACTCAGTAACCTCAATCATGAAGTACTGGAAAGCTGTGGTAGGAATATTGGAGCATACGAAGTCGAGAGGCGCATTGTTCTCGTCAGGAAGCAGCTCATTGTTCTTCGCATCTATCAGAATCCAACCGTTGGACTCTCTGGTTGCCTCTGCATCAGAGGAATAATTACCTGCATAGATGTTCCAAGAAGACCAGTTGCGACCAGGGTATGCACCTGAGTCACCACCTGTTACCAAGAAATAGTTTGTGGGAATCAATGCCTCAGAAGCCTTGAAGATAATCCAGCACTCAGAAGACCCAGTCGTATACGAGTGGCCCATCTTTGTCTTGATGTTACCATCAACCAGCGAGGCATAGCCCTCAGCGCCCGTACCACCCGTACCGCTCAAAGCAGTATAAGTGTACGCTGACGCACTCTGACCGGACAGCATCATCATAGCAGATGCAGCCAACGTCATCAGAGAACGTCTCAAAGAAAAAGTAGTAATTTTTTTCATTTGAATTTTTTGGAGTTAATAAAAAAGAGTTAATTAAACATATTTTATGCAAAAATATTCAATTTATACCATATCCCAACATTTCTATAAGAAATAGTTGAGGAAATTAAATCAAATTAACTAAATTGTTATTCGACAAAGGATTTTCCTCCTTCATTATTACATTATCTCGCAACGTGTTGTCTCGACGGAATCAACGTGTTGAATTGACAAAGTCAACGTGTTGTGTCTGCCGTTTCAACGTGTTGTCCTGAAGGACTTCATTTGTCGAAGTTTCTGGAGGCATAGGGCAGGGCTATGCGAAGAGCCTGATGCCAATATTCCCAGTTGTGGACTCCATTGCGTATGCGAAGCTCATCCTTGATGCGGGCTCCCCTCATCAGCTGATGAAGACGAACGGAAAGGTCGAAGAGGAAATCATCGTCGCCGCAGTCGAAGAACCACTTGACGGTACGAAGCTTTTCCTTGGTCGCATCGTCTGCTTCCTCGATGAATTTCAGGGCAGAGTGATTCTTCACGGCCTCGCAAGTGTAGTAAAGCCAATCCTTCTTCTGACCAGGCCCCACGTTGTTGCTCTGGTTGTCGAGCCACGCACTCATCGCATAGCACGACGAGAATGCATCAGGATGACGCTGGCAATAGACGGTGCTGCCGCCGCCACCCATCGAGAGGCCCATCACAGCACGATGCCCTTTGTCCCCCACTCCATGATACTTCTTCTCGACAGCAGGAATGAACTCCTGGAAGAAGAAATCCTCGTAGTTCCAGTTGGGCATGTTGAAATATCCGCAAGGGACATTGTGGGTATCGCTGTCGCCTGCATTGGGCATCACGATCAGCATCTCCCTCGCCTCGCCTGACTCTATCAGCTCGTCAGCCACCGTCTGCATGTTGCCTCTGTCGCGCCAAGCGTTGTGGTTGTCAGACAATCCATGCAACAGATAGACCACTGGATACGTCTTGCTCGATGTCTCAAAGTTGTTGGGCAGATAGATGTTGTATTTGATGTATTTGCCCAGAATGGAACTCTGCACGCTGTCCGTAACAATCTTGCTTGCCTGCATAGGAATCAAAGCAACAAGAGCGAGCGCAAGTAAAAAAGTCTTTTTCATATCCTATTGTTTTTTAATATGTTAACTTGTATCATTTATTCTTCTCGATGAATAGCTCTCAACTCCCATAACGCAACAGCTGTGGCAGCCGCCACGTTGAGGGAATCGACGCTGTGCGACATGGGAATCTTCACCACATAATCCGATCCGCTGATTGCACTTTCTGGCAGTCCATCGCCCTCGTTCCCCATGATCAAGGCCAACTTATCTTCTGCCTTCAGGATGGGATTGTCCAGCGGGATGCTGTTGTCTATGAGAGCCATCGCTGCCGTCTTGAATCCCAACGAGTGAAGACAAGTCAGAGGCTCATCGACCCACGTCCAAGGAACCAGGAAGACACTTCCCATCGAGACTCGCACAGCCCTGCGATTCAATGGGTCGCAAGAATCCTGCGTCATCAGGATCGCATCCACTCCCAAGGCGGCAGCAGAACGGAAGATGGCACCAACATTTGTGCTGTCCACCACCCCTTGGATAACTACCAGGCGATGAGCGTTGGAACAGATATCCTCGACAGAAGGAGGCACAGGCCGCCTCATGGCACACAGCACTCCACGAGTCAGGGTATAACCTGTCAACTGGGCCAGCGTCTCACGCTCGCCCGTATAGACAGGAATGTCGCCACAGCGCTCCAGGATGGATGCGGCATCTCCTGTGATATGGCGTTCCTCGCAAAGAATGGCCAAAGGTTCGTAGCCTGCATCCAGAGCAACATGAATCACCTTAGGGCTTTCAGCTATGAACATGCCCTTCTCAGGCTCCAGCCGATTCCTCAGCTGGGCTTCTGTCAGAGTGGAGAACATCTCCAATCCTGGCTCATTCAGGCTCTTTACCCTAATTATATTCACAACGGTCTATTTCAATATCTTCTTTCCGTCCATAATGTAAACGCCCTTTCCAAGGCGGCTCACACGACGCCCCTGAAGGTCGTAAACGGCTGTTGGTACATTTTGATTATCGCTCGCAACCTCATGGATTCCATCGCCCAGATAGGTAATCTCGAAGTCATAAGGAACATACGATGTGGCACCCATTGTCAGGTCGTTCTCACGTTCATCCAGCAACACCCAGCATTTGTCCTCTGGATCATTGCTGTATGTGTTTGAACCGTATAATTTCCAAGTGGAAGGATTTCGTCCAGGAATGTTGTTTGTGTCATTAGCCGTATACATACGGTATGCCGCAGGCTTGATGATGTTTCCTGCATCGAAATAGAAACAGGCTGTCATCGAGAAGGCTCCACAGTATTTCGTCCTCGTGGAGTTGTCGCAAAGATTTGTCCACCCTTCATTCTCGAAATACGGACAGTTCGCATCATACACAAAGACGCCATCCACCTCATTCTGGTTCTGGTCCAAGAAGTCGAACTCAGCCATCTGCAGGATACCCTCGCCCTGTGTGGCACTGACCGCCATCAGGTAATAGCGATAGCCCAAACGCTCGCTGGTGACAGTAACAACACATTGAGCCTTCAGGCCTGGCGCCATGCTGGAGGTCAACGTGATGGTGCAGGTACCCAATCCGATGGCAGTCAGCATTCCTTCCTTGTCAACTTTGGCAACCTCCTCATTCGAGGAAGTCCACTGAAGACCTGCACGCTCAGCCATCGATGCAGGATAAACGGCAGCTCTCAAAGCCACTTTGTCACCAACGTTCATGAGAACACTTGTCTGCTTCAGTTCCAGATTATCGATGGAATTGGAGATATAGAAATCATAGGGAGTATAATTGGTGGCTCCCAGGTCAGAGTTATCCACCTTTTCATCTATCAATACCCATCCCATGTCGTCAGGATCTTCTGTATACTGATTGCTGCCGTAAAGAGCCCAGGAAGCAGGATTACGCCCTGAATTGCTCTGAGTATCATTGGCCGTATAGATGCGATAGCCATAAATGCCAATCTCTGAACCTGCATCCATGAGGAACCAGGCACGTCCGTTGAGGGCTGAGCAATACTTGGTGCCCGTATCATGATCGGCCGCATTGGGCCAGTTCTCATGACTGACGGTACTCTCAGAACCAGCATAGACAGTCAAGTTCTCATACTCATTGTGACCGCTGTCCAAGAGGCCAAACTCGCTGAATTGTACCCAATTGCCACCCTGCACATCTGTAATCTCGAACTTATAGTAGCGCAACCCACTCAAATCAGGATTGATGTTGGTATAGCGTCCCTCTGTCTGATATACGATAGAATGGGTGTTGCGAGGCAGGGGATATGCATCTACAGGACGTTCGTTATCCAAATTCTGACGCCAAAGCTGAGTGCCTGACTGCTCATTAAGCCTCCAGCAGAGTTCGCCAGAGAGCACCTGCTCCACGCTGATACGGGTTACCTGATCGGATTGAGTGTCGTAGCAGTTGACCAGCGTGGCGTTCTTGCTGTTCACGAACTCTCTGCCATCTACTACTCCCGTCACGTTGCCAGCATTGTAGCTGTGGCTGACATTGGCTTTGTAGACATATCCTGCAAGGGCGCCTGCCTCAGAGGATGCCTCCACGAGACCTACATTGTAGCAATTCGTAATATTCACGATTGCGCTGGACGCTCCACCCACAAGACCACCTGCATAGGTACTGCTTGAGATAACGGAACCTTCGTTTCCACAAGCGATCAGGTTGAGTGGCTGGCTACCTCTGACAGCTCCCGCAATGCTGCCCACATAGCGGCTTCCAGAGAATTCACAGGTAGCATCCATCGTCAGATTGCTAATGGTGGCATTGCCTCCAACCACACCAAAGAAGCCCACATAGAAACTGCCTTCCACGCGCAGGTTCCTGATTGTGTGCCGCTGCCCATCGAAATTACCTGTATAGATATGGTTGGCGTCGCCAATGGGAACATACGTCCCATCATAGTCCGTCATATCCAAGTCAGCCAAAAGAACCGCATTCGCATCTGTCGCACCTTCCCTCACCATCTTGCTGAAAGTCACCAAGTCGCGAGGTGTACCAATTTGGTATACCCCATCCTTCATGGCCAGTTGGTCGTAACTGAGTTTCTTGTCGAACCAAGCCACACGACCACCCACATAATTGCGCACCACATCCACCTCTGCATCCCAAGTGCCCCAGACAGCGGGATTGCAATGTACCTTCTGCAGGAGATAGGGCCAACGGATATGATTGAGGCGCGCACTGGCACTCACCTGCCTGCGCAGGGAGTCAACCCAGTTCTCCATGCTTTCCTTGTTGAAGGCATCTTTGTCGCGCAGCTCTGCCCAGATGGTCTGGAGCCTGCCCATCGCACTGGCATCAGAGAGGATTCTGCTCACGAAGTTTCCCCATCGGCCAGCACAGCGTACTGTATATGTCCAATCCTGTCGCTCATTTCCTGGATAGACATTGCCATCATTGTCGAGAGCCAAGTCATTGTCCCACACAGGACCCGTATATATATGATCATCGCCACGTTCTTTCCACATGAAGACCTGCCATATCATATCCGTGTTGCCAGCATACTCGCAAGCGAGGAAGTATTTCAGGAAGCTGTCCAAATCCAGCATCTTGCGGTATCCTTCCTCTGGATCCGTATAATTGCTCGAGTAGACCAGGTTCTCCATCTGGTTGAAATGATTGCGAATATAGTTAAACTGCTCATTCGTGATCCGGTCATCCTCAGGCGAATGAACAGTCACAGGATTCCCATGGGAAGAAGTAAAATTCACGGGGTCGCTGCCAGCATAGCCATTCATTTCGATGAAATATCCTCCAGTCAGGTTCTCGCCTTCGTTATCGCTTGGCTCCATCTCTGTGATGTCAATCCTGTTGGGATCAGTTCCCAACCAGTCTGTCAACTGATACATGCCTCTGTATTCGCCATTGAGCAGGACATCCACATTGCGGCAATAGGGAGTATATGCCAAGCCCACACGTCGGCTTATCTCGAAAGCTATATTGTTACGGATGAGGGTTTTGTCGCCAAAGTTGTTTACCAGAGTCCACTTCTTAGCCTTTGCTGGCGATTCATCCTTGGCAGATCCCTTCAGCATGTGGTGGCTCTTGCCATCATTGAATTTGATGCGGTAGGGCTTGTTCTCATGGGAAGCTGAGAAATTTCCACGAACGCGAGCCGTGATGGGATATTCCTGTATCAGGGTTCCATCCTCATACGTGATGGTGATGTTAGCATCCAGTTCTTTGGTTTTCGAGGTAGGAACCTCATTGTTCTTCACATGAATGCTTACCGTAGGGATGTTGGTGATCTGATAGAAATGAGTGTCTTCGCCCACTCCTTCTTCACCATAGAACTCCAGTTCTGCCACCTGGCTTCGACAATTGGCAGGCCCCACGTAGCGCACATAGCGCACACCACGACTTACATTCACGGTCACGAAGTTCATCTCACCAGCCATGGGCTCAAATGCGATGAAGTGCAGAGGAATGGCATCCATGAAATCAGGTTGGTTGGCACCCTCAAACACGCCCAACAGCATCTTTGAAGAGCTTCCTTTGGGAGGTTGGAATCCGATTTGAGTAATGATCTTTGGCGAACCCAAGTCCAAGCCTACCCACGTCATACTGGCGCTTGAAGAAGAATAATAGGTGGACGGATCTCCATCAAACGCCTTGGCAACACCATTGTTGACTCCAGATGCTGAACCCATCATGGTTCCTGATAGCTTGTTGCCCTGAGCGAAACCCATTTGAGAGATGAGTACAAGGTTCGTGAGCAGAATTAATTTATAGACTTTATGCATGAAAAAAAACTTCGTGGCTGAACTTGCCGAATTACACATTACTTCTTACCTTAAAAAATTCCTGTTTTTGCAAAAACGGTGCAAAGATAGACAAAAAACATTGAACTGCCAATACTACAATGTTTTTTCATAGAAAAAAAAAGGGAATAATGACTCTTGAAGTGCAGGAAACACTCCAAAGCCATACTCCCCTTGATGTCAACCAATAACGTAGAAAATGTATGACGGTATCCTATAATTGCCTTGCCGATGGTGGAGCAGCCTGATCGTCACTACCCCATTCCTTATTGGGATGGTTCCCCATCACCAGTTCCAGGGTAGCGCCATTCATCACGTCCTCGTGACTGATCCAAGGCTTGTTCCACTCCTTGCCATTCAGCTTGGCACTCTGGATATACTTGTTCTCCTCTGAGCAATTCTTGGCCACGATACGAAAGACCTTTCCATTAGCCAACTTCACCTTCACATCGCTGAACACAGGACTGCCAATATTGTAAACAGGGAATCCTGGCGTCACAGGATAAAAACCAATGCTCGAGAACACCACAAAACTGGTCAGTCCACCTCCATCTTCATCGCCAGGTATACCCATCAGGTCATTACGGAACCATGTTTTCAAGCACTGGCGGATACGCTTCTGCGTCTTCCAAGGGGCACCCGCATAATTGTAGACATAGGGAATGTGCAGGCTGGGTTCGTTCGCCATTGTGAACTGGCCGATATTACCTGTCTGGTCAGGCAGTTGCTCGTAGAACTCACGCTTACCTCGTCCCATGGGTTCAGCAAATGTCCTGTCAAGATTCTTCTCCATCTCTTTGCGTCCGCCCATCAAATTAGCCAAATCAGCAAAATTGTGCTGCACATCCCAGCGATAGGTCCAACCATTGTTCTCGTCGTAGGCATCACGAGCTCCAATGCCGCCACCAAATCTATAGTCGAAGTTTGGCAGGAACTCTCCGTCTTTGTCCTTTGGATGGAAGAATTTTGTCTCAGGATTCCACACATTGCGATAGTTGTAACTCAGACGCAAATATTTCTGCTGGTTCTCCGTATCTCCTTGGAACTCAGCTATTCTCGACAGACACCATTCGTCGTAGGCTGTCCCCAAGGTCACAGCAATGGGTTGGCGCTTCTCGAAACCATGCACATTGGGGTCCGTCTCCTCCTCGCCTTCCCTCAGGGCAGGGATGTAGCCATGTTCTTTGTAAAAATTGTCAATCCAACCAGCCTGTCCATCGCTCCACGGAGCCAATGTCTTCTCCTCGATAGCCCTGCGGCTATACTCAAAGCCTCGCTTGCCATCTACCTTCAATCCCTTCCACAAGGCATCAGCCACCATGGCAGCTCCATGATTGCTGTTCATGCGACGCGTATCCTCCGTTATCTCTGGGAAAGTAGGCATCCAATAACTTCCATTCTGCTCTGCCATACGCAGATAGGACTCTACGATGGCTTCCTCTTTCTCAGGCTGTATCAATGCACGCAGGGGATGGGCTGCACGATAGGTATCCCAAATCCAGTCATCCGCATAAAAAGGAGTGCCTCCATCCTCGTGAACCTTGCCATCATATCCACTAAAGTATCGGCCATCCTCGCTCAGACATACAGGCCGCTCGAAAGTTCGATAATATGAGGTATACATCACCGTCTTCTCGTCCTCCGTACCACCCTTTATCTGAATGTTGGCCAGCGTCTCGTTCCACTCCTTGCGACCAGCCTGAGCCACCTTCTTCAGGTCAAATTCCTCACCTTGTTCTCGATGCAGATTGGCCTGGGCCTGATCAGTGTCGATGAGTGAGACTCCATAACGCAGGCTCACCTTCTTGGTTCCAGCGGGGAAGAGCACCACACGTTCCTGTCCCCTACCGTCAAAATACATTTCTTTGCTAGGGCCTCCGCCTATATGACCTCCCCACAATATTTCTCCATTTTTGATATAACCCACCGTCTCAGGCTTTTCCGAGAACTCAGCAGCCAAATACATATACATGCCTCGCTTCAACATCTGCCGACCCAACAGGGGATCGTATGTCTCTGTGAAACTGCCCAAATCCGTATAGAATATTAGGTAGATGGGCTTCGAGTCATCCTTCACAGTAAAGTCATAGATGGCACTCTGATGCGATACAGCCAAATCCACATTGATGGTGTTATCGGCAATCTCCACGTGGTAGTCGTAGGGCGTTATGCGCTCATTGTCCCAAGTGCTGCTGACAATCTTCTTGAGAGGGTAATCCTGAGTCACACTGATGCGGAATGCACTTCGCTCTCTGTGATTGGTCACACATACGGGCAGACCATCAAGCAGCTCTGTGGTATAGTCTCCGCGAGTGGGATAGATACGCATCAGGCTATTGGGCAACTGGACAGTGGCAAACGTGGGCACCAGCATGTGGCTGATGTTCCCAATGTAGGGATTCACGTAATCTACCAACTCTTTATTTGCGGCATGACCAGCACAAGCAACCAGCAGCATTGCCAGCATTCCAATCAGATTTCTTTTCATGACATAATGGATTATTTAAAGATTCTAACTGCCCTCAGGACAACATTATTTCCCAGAAAGCCCGTCCCACAATCCTTTCAGGAGATTTGCAGCTCCCTCTATCTTGTCCGACATGGCATTCTTGAAAGAGTTCATACATTCACCCTGCAGCCGCCCTATCTCAGCCATCTCCTCTTGATTATAAGAGTGCTTCAGCAGCTTCTTGTTGATTCTCACGTAGCGCTTCCCAGCCTTCTTCCAATCACCCAGATCATAGAAATTGGCTTCCGCCTGGAGTTCCGTATTGAAATTACGAAGATTATTGATGGCAGCCTGCCTCGTGTTGCAGGAACAAAGCATCATGGCACCCACGGCGCATACCAGCAACGAATAATTAAGATGTTTCATAGATAATAGTCTTTCCTGTTTTTTTATAAATCATCGTCAGACCACCGCCATAGTGGATAGACTTTGCAAATATAGGAACTTTTCCTGAATTACAAGAACACTCCTTTGATTTTAAGATATTTTTAGACACCGTTACGGCGTTACACCGTCTTGTCTTCTAGAGAATCTGGAGATATGGAGGAAGAAACAAAAAATCCTCCACTCCCAACAGAGCAGAGGACTCTTTTCCATTAAATGTTTCAAGCCTCGCGGGTAGTCAGAAACACCTTATTAAATTAATAAGACACAACTGGCTCGAGTTCCTTAGCCTGAGCAATCATGCGCTCCAGTTCAGAAACAGCAGGAACACGGTTGACAAGGTTCTTCTGATCATTTACCTCTACCAACTTGGGCTGAAGATTCTCTGCTACGCGATGACGGAACTCCTTGACGGTATCTACACCAGCAGCCTCGAGCAATTCTGCAAACTGCCCAGCGATGCCGTTGATACGCATCAGGTCTGCGTGATTTGTCCACTTCAGGATGAAACCATGAGCAATGCCTGTCTGCTCCTCTACCTCAGCACGGCCTTTGGGAGTTGCACACTTTGCCAAAAGATCGTCAGTAGTCTTAATACCTGCGGCGGCAAGTTTCTCAGCATAAACCTCACCTACGCCCTCAATCTGAATAACATTGTAAGTCATAATACGTTCAGTTTTCTGGTGAATAATTAGTATTTTAGTAAAAAAATCTGTCCAAAGGTACAAAATATTTTGTTCCACACAAAGAATTTGATTGTTTTTTTATTGGCTGAACATAATTTGAATGATTCCCTGTTTTGCAATATGGTATAAAATCAGGACCTTTCTTCAGGATTCACCTCCAGATGTTCTTCCATCCTTACCAGATATCCTCTGGCGTCTCTGGATTGTCATAGACTTCCTTGGGGCAGAGCTCAATCGTATCAAGATAGAGTTCTTTCCTGTCTGAGTCGAGCACAGACTTGAACTTGATGTAGTACGTCTTGTCAGGATCCATCAACTGTCGTGTCACCAAGTAGCGTATGATATGCTTGTAGCCATCAGAGCGACAACCCGTTGTGCCATTCCACAATCCCAGCTCGCCTTTCATAAAGCCGTTGTTGCGCATTCGCTTGTCAATCTCAGCATCGTAATCTTCGTCGCCAGAATCAGGTTCCCAAGCACATCTTCGCACACCTGATTCACCACATCGACTGGCATCGCCACAAAGCACGAGATCCACAGGGATACCCACAACAGGCAAGTTGTTGAGGTTGTCGCCAAAATAGAGTTGAGCCACTCCTCTGGCAGTCGTTGCCAACACACGGTAACGCAGTTCATAGACTCCTCTGCGAGGCACGGGCGGCAGTTTCAGGACCACTTCATAGCGTCCTACTCCTTTCAGTTCGTCGCCCTGATTACTTCCCCACCCCAAAGCATAGGCATTGAAATAGACAAAGACAGAATTCTCGTTGATACTCATGTTCTCCAAGTATTTGTACTGAGTGTCATCATAAAACCAAACGTACTGATACTTTGGCGAAGAGAGAGGCATACGGCGAATGTCGTTGTTCATGGCTTCTGGGAAGAGACTCATCACTTCGTAACGCAAGCGTTCACGGCCCAGATTGTTGCGTACACTATCGTTGTAGGAAAGCGGCGCGTCGATGCTGTATATGAAGCCGTTTTCCATGTTGTACTGGCTCACCAGCGGACCATCCTTATCCACACGACAGCCCACACGCGAAGGCAGACAGTAGGCCTCATGTCCATCTTCCTTGCGGCCGTTGTTCAACTTAGGGAAGCGGTTCAGGTATACACCCTCGCTCTCTCGGCTCTCATAGAGTCGGACCAGGCGGCGCTTACCCAGGGTGACAAGGTGCTCAGATACGGGAATCGTATAGCTTGAAGGATGGCTGGGTGCATAATAACCCTTCTCGTTGTAATGAATCACCAGACGGTCGGCCGACAGGCGATATGGCAGGATGTGATAGGAAATCCATTGGTTGAGGACATTGTTCTCGTCGAGGTAATTGTTGTCATTTGCCGCATCAGGATAACATTGGTTATCTACGACCCATTGCTTCACGTCCGCAGGAGTGATTTCCCTGGCGGGTTTGCCCAGTTGCTCTTCCCACCACTCATCAGGCTCTGCAAAGATGGTGAAACCGTACTTGCGATGCTCAGGAGCATAGGCATATCCCTCGCTCACAGAAGCCAGACCAGCTGACGTGGCATTGATACGAGAAGGCAATACCCCAGTCTGGCGGAGACGCTCATAGACCTCATCGCGAACGGCATCCAGCGTGTCCATATAGCCACAGCTCAGAATGCAACGGGCTGTGACGAGATAGGGACCTTCCTGCTTGTCAATAACTTCACGCAGTTTACCTCCAAGTGAAATGATTGTGGGAGCGACAACCTTCTCCATCTGATGGATTATTCCATTGAGCACATATATGTCGCGATTGCGTTGGTTGATGGGACAGTCGCCGTCTATGTATTATGCTGTCAGGCTCGTCCTCTACATAGTGCACCGTCAGCTTGCGCCCATTCATGTTGCTGATGGATATCTCAGAATTGTCTGCCACAGGGAAATCGGATGTCTCATAAAAGACTTCATCGCCGCCGTCAATAATCGAGTTGCAGATGATAATCCTGCGGATGGAGTCTAACTTGGCGCTGTCCGTGAAAGCTTCCCATGAGGGAGTCGCAATCAGTTCCTCATCAACCAATTCCAAACAGATAGTTGTGGATGGCTTCGTTCGTGGGGGCAAAGACTGTGTAATGTCCGCGAGCACTCATCAGCTGTGCTACGCTGGATTCGCTCATCTCGCTCACTTTCACTTTGTTCATCAGGTCCACATATTCCGAATACTCTTCGTGTTTCTCCAAATAAGATAGAACTGTGTTCGTGTTAAACACGTATCTCGCTGATGTGTCCACAGTTTCCTTGCAGGCTATGATTGCAAGCAATCCAAAGAGTATCAACACAATCCTGCACATTCCATTTCTGTATCCCATTGCCATATCTTTTAAATACATAAAAGTAATGCAAGGTTACTCATTTATTTGAATATCTTGCACACTAACCATAAAAAAACTTATTTTTCTTCTTGGGAGAGAAGAATTGCAAGTGTGATTTTGAACAACCAGGAAGATTACAAGAAACAGCAATTGCCTGAAATCAAACTCCTGCCAAAGCCATGAAAGCAGGATGATTTTGTCAAGTTGATACTGTTTCCACAAGATATCTTAGCATAATTTTGTCAAGTCAACGTTAAATACTGCTTTTCTTTTTGTCAAGTTTCACAAATTCCGTACCTTTGCACTCGTTATGATAGACATGCAATTAGTATTCGCCCTGAAGGGGATAATGAACCAGAAGGGAATCAATCAAAGAGAGTTGGCCGACATGATAGGGAAAGACGAGACAGTCATTTCCCGTTGGTTTGCCGGCAAAGTGGGCATCTCGCGCAGTTCTGTCGAACTGTTGGAGAAGGCCTTGGGTGAGAAACTTATCAAAGATAAACAACATAATATGAAGAAAGCATTGATTACAGGTGTGACTGGTCAAGACGGCAGCTACCTGAGTGAGTTCCTTTTGGAAAAAGGCTACGAGGTACACGGCGTGATACGCAGGAACAGCTCTGACCATCGCGAGCGTATCTCACACTTGGAAGGAACGCCTCATTTCCATCTCCACTACGGCCACATGGAAGACTCGATGTCGCTGGTGAAAGTCGTGACGATGGTTAGGCCAGACGAGATATACAACCTGGCAGCACAGAGCCACGTACAGGTAAGCTTCGATTCTCCTGAATTCACAGCTGACGTGGACGCTACTGGCGTGCTGCGTGTCCTCGAGGCAGTCCGTGCCGCTGGATTGGAGAACACGTGCCGCATCTACCAAGCCAGCACGAGTGAGCTCTACGGAAAGGTGGAGGAGGTTCCTCAGAACGAGAACACGCCCTTCCATCCCTACAGCCCATACGCTGTGGCAAAACTCTACGGCTACTGGATCATCCGTGAGTATCGCGAGGCCTACAACATGTTCTGCTGCTCAGGCATCCTGTTCAATCACGAGAGTGAGCGACGCGGCGAAACCTTCGTGACACGAAAGATCACGCTGGCCGCTGCACGTATCGCACAAGGGCTTCAGGACTGCCTCTATTTGGGCAACTTGAGCTCCCTGCGTGACTGGGGATATGCAAAAGATTACGTGGAGTGTATGTGGCTCATCCTGCAGAACGACAAACCAGAGGATTTCGTGATTGCAACGGGTGTGCAGCACTCTGTCCGCGAGTTTGCCTACTATGCCTTCAAACACGTTGGAATCGAGTTGGAATTCAAAGGGAAAGGACTCGACGAGATAGGAGTCTGCGTGAGCGACAATCGCCACTCTGTTCACAAGAAGGACACCTCTCTGGTGGGCAAGGCTCTCATCAAGGTTTCTCCAGACTTCTACCGCCCTACCGATGTGGTGAACCTGTGGGGCGATCCCACGAAAGCAAAAGCAAAATTGGGATGGAATCCCAACAAGACAAGTTTCGAGGAACTGGTGAAGATTATGGTGGACTCTGATATGGCAAAGGTCGCTGGCGAAGGTGCTGCTGCAAAAGTCAGGACCAATCTGGCGGAATATCTGGAGAAGGGAATCGTGAAATAATTGACAAAATGAACAAGAACTCAAAAATATACGTTGCTGGGCACAAAGGACTGGTGGGAAGTGCGATATGGAACAACCTGTTGAGTCGAGGCTACACGAATCTGGTGGGAAGGACTCATCAGGAGCTGGACCTGACTGACCAGCACGCCGTAAGGAAATTCTTCGACGAGGAGAGGCCTGACGCTGTCGTGCTGGCAGCTGCCTTCGTGGGAGGCATCATGGCGAACTCGCTTTATCGCGCTGATTTCATTATGATGAACATGCAGATTCAATGCAACGTCATCAGCGAGGCATACGCTCATCATGTGAAGAAACTCCTTTTTCTGGGCAGCACATGCATCTATCCCAAGAATGCTCCCCAACCGATGAAAGAGGATTGCTTGCTCACTTCTCCGCTGGAATATACCAACGAAGAATACGCTATCGCCAAGATTGCTGGCCTGAAGATGTGTGAGAGCTACAACCTGCAGTATGGTACAAACTACATTGCTGTCATGCCTACTAACCTGTATGGGCCTAATGACAATTTCCATCTCGAGAACAGCCACGTGATGCCTGCCATGATACGCAAGGTATACCTGGCTAAACTGATTGCAGACAGAAACTGGGAGGCTATCCGCAAAGACATGAACAAGCGTCCTGTCCTGGGAGTGGATGGGAAGGCTGACAAGCAAGCCATTCTGGACATCCTGGCAAAATATGGCATAGAGGACAATCGCGTGACACTATGGGGAACTGGCAAACCGCTTCGTGAGTTCCTCTGGAGCGAGGATATGGCAGACGCCAGCGTACATGTGCTGCTGAATGTGAACTTCAGCGACATCATTGGCATCGAGAAATACTCAAGCGTGCATTATGGGGCCACAACGGATGGCGCTGTGGACCGCAACCACAGCAAAGGTCGAGGTGGTGCGATTCCCTCACTGGGAGAAATCCGTAACTGTCACATCAATGTGGGTACAGGCAAGGAACTCACCATCAGAGAGTTGGCAGAACTTGTGGTCAGGACGGTTGGCTTCAAGGGTGAACTGCTCTTCGACACCACCAAGCCTGATGGCACGCTGCGCAAGCTCATCGACGTGAGCAAACTCCAATCATTGGGCTGGACCTACAAAGTGGAGATAGAGGATGGCGTGAGGAGACTCTTCGAGTGGTATCAGCAAAGTCTGCAATAAGTTTGTCGAACAAAACTACATTTCATTATGCAAATCATCTTATTATCAGGAGGATCAGGGAAACGACTCTGGCCACTATCGAATGACATACGTTCCAAGCAGTTCATCAAGATTTTCAAGACTGCCGAAGGAGAGTACGAGAGTATGGTGCAACGCGTGTTCAGCCAGATCAAGACTGTGGATCCTGAGGCAAAAATAACCATTGCCACCAGCAAGAGCCAAGTGAGCGCCATCAACAACCAACTGGGAGATGGGACAGTAGGCATCAGCGTGGAACCTTGTCGCCGTGACACATTCCCAGCCATTGCATTGGCCACTGCCTATCTGCATGACGTGATGGGAGTGAGGGAGGATGAGCCTGTAGTGGTTTGTCCTGTTGATCCCTATGTCAACAATGACTACTACCAAGCTCTGAAACGTCTGTCTGACTTGGCAGAGGAAGGTGTTGCCAATCTGACTCTGATGGGCATAGAACCCACCTACCCTAGTGAGAAATACGGATACATCATCCCTGAGAATCATGGAGACGAGGAGAAAATCCTTGAAATGGACGAGTTGGATAACATGGAACCATTGGAGGCTCTCGACAAGTTGAAGTCTCCTGTGCTGAAAGTTGCCTGTTTCAAGGAGAAACCCAGCAAGGAGGTTGCCAAGGAATATATCAGACAAGGCGCCATGTGGAACGGAGGCGTGTTTGCCTACCGGCTGGGATATGTGTTGAATCGCGCGCATGAATTGCTGGATTTCACGGATTATCAGGACCTCTTCAACAAGTATGAGACGCTGACGAAAATCAGTTTCGACTATGCTGTGGTTGAACATGAGACAGATATCGCCGTGATGAGGTTCAGCGGACAATGGAAGGATCTGGGGACTTGGAATACTCTGACAGAAGCTATGACAGATCCCACGATGGGGAAAGTCATCATGAACGACCAGTGTGAAAACGTGAATGTCATCAATGAACTCAATGTACCCATCCTCTGCATGGGGCTCAAAAACACCATCGTAGCGGCAAGTCCTGAAGGGATTCTGGTAAGCGACAAGGAACAGTCAAGTTACATCAAACCTTTCGTCGACGGCATTGATCAGCAGATTATGTTTGCAGAGAAGTCATGGGGCAATTATCATGTGCTCGACATTGAGCGTGACAGCATGACCATCAAGGTAACCCTGAACGCAGGACATCAGATGAACTACCACAGTCATGAGCAAAGGGATGAGGTTTGGACAATCGTATCTGGACAAGGGACTGCTATCGTGAACGGCGTAAGCCAGAAAGTGAGACCTGGAGATGTAATCAATCTGCCTCGTGGCACAAAACACACCATCCTGGCTGAAAGCCAACTGATACTGATAGAAGTCCAGATGGGACAAGAAATCAGCGTTCACGATAAGATTAAGGAAACGGGCAAGGCCTGAGACTGCTCTTTCTAGCGGCTGCTCCCATAATATCGAGCATACCACTGGGCAAAGCGACGAAGGCCTTCTCTAAGAGGCGTGCTGGGCTTGAAGCCGAAATCCTGCTCCAGAGCTGACGTGTCAGCAAAGGTGATTGGAACATCGCCTGGCTGCATGGGAACGAGTTCTTTGTGTGCCTCGAAATCATAATCCTTAGGGAGCACTCCAGCGGCAACGAGTTCCTCTTGCAGAATCTGCACAAAATCCAACAGGTTCTCTGGGTTGTTGTTACCTATATTATATACTTTATAGGGAGGAATGGGCAAACCATCCTCGCCATTCTGTTTCTCTGGCGCATGCTGCATCACTCGAACCACGCCCTCCACGATGTCGTCCACATAAGTGAAGTCACGCTTGCAGTTCCCATAATTGAAGATCTGGATGGTCCTGCCCTCACGCAACTTGTCTGTAAACCCAAAGTATGCCATATCAGGTCGGCCAGCAGGACCATAAACGGTGAAGAAGCGCAGACCTGTGGATGGGATGTTGTAGAGTTTGCTGTACGCATGGGCCATCAACTCGTTGCTCTTCTTGGTAGCAGCATAGAGGGAGACAGGATTGTCCACTTTGTCCTCAGTAGAATAAGGTACTTTCTTGTTGCTCCCGTAGACAGATGATGAGGAAGCATATACCAGATGCTCCACTTCGCGACGTCGACAGGCTTCCAGGATGTTGTAGAAACCTATCATATTGCTCTGGATGTATGCGTCAGGATTCGATATCGAGTAGCGGACACCTGCTTGGGCAGCCAGATTCACCACCACAGACGGCTTGTAGTCGTAAAACAATTTCTTTACCCTCCCACTTTCTGCGATATCTTCCTTCAGGAAGACCCAATCGCGCTCAAGGTCTGCTATCTCTCTGAGGCGCTCACGTTTGATGTTGACATCATAATAATTCGTCATGGAGTCAATGCCTACCACCCGTATGTCTTCCACATCATGAAACAGTCTCTTCACCAAGTTGCTGCCAATGAAACCTGCAGCTCCTGTCACCAGAACACATTTCCCTGCGAGGGATACATTATACTTCAGCATATTCTTTCCTTTTTATTAATCTCTGCGGAAAATATCACGCGTATAGACTTTCTCCTGCACATCGTCCAAAGAAGCGCTATAGCGGTTGGCGATGATGGCTTGAGACCTCCGCTTGAATTCCTCCAAATCGTTCACAACCAAGGAGCCAAAGAACGTGGATCCATTTTCCAGCGCAGGCTCATAGATGATAATCTCTGCGCCCTTTGCCTTTATCCGCTTCATGATGCCCTGAATAGCTGACTGGCGGAAATTGTCTGAATTGGACTTCATGGTCAGTCGATACACTCCAATGACACATTCATGCTCCTTCGAGGCATCCCATGAGCTGTTGGCCCCATAATATCCAGCCTTATGCAGGACTGCGTCAGCTATGTAGTCCTTACGCGTTCTGTTGCTCTGCACGATAGCAGTCATCATCTCCTGAGGCACATTCTGATAGTTGGCCAGCAGCTGCTTGGTATCCTTAGGCAAGCAATAGCCTCCATATCCAAAAGAGGGATTGTTGTAATGCGTGCCAATTCTTGGATCGAGGCCCACTCCTTGAATGATGGCGCGAGTGTCGAGGCCTTTCACCTCAGCATACGTGTCCAGCTCATTGAAAAAGCTGACACGCAAAGCCAAGAACGTGTTGGCAAACAGTTTCACAGCCTCTGCCTCCTTCATGCCCATGTATAGGACTGGGATATCCTCACGCAAAGCACCTTCCGTAAGCAGGCGGGAAAAGGTTCTTGCCTGCAGGACACCGTCAGGATTTCCTATCGCTGTAATGGCTGCATTCTCGTCGCTATACGTCTTCTCGTCGATGTCAATCAGCTTGGGGAAACCCACGATGATTCTGGAGGGATAGAGATTGTCGTAGAGAGCCTTGCTCTCGCGCAGGAACTCAGGAGAGAACATGAGATTGAACTTCCTGCCTCTCAGCTCAGGCTTGTAGAGAAACCTCAGGACATACCTCATGAAAAGATTGCGGCAATATCCCACTGGAATGGTGCTCTTGATGACCATGACAGCCTCAGGATTCACAGACAACACCAGGTCGATCACCTCTTCCACATGGGAAGTGTCGAAGTAGTTCTTCACAGGATCATAATTCGTGGGGGCAGCTATGACCACATAATCGGCATCCTTGTACGCCTCCGCTCCATCCAGAGTGGCTCGAAGATTCAGCCTGATGCGCGCCAGATCCTTCGTGTTGCCAGCTTTCAAGGCTTGGATATCTTCGTCATTGGTACATCTGTACCCAGCCATATAAGCCTCGATGTAATCGTCCTGAATGGGAGAGATCCCCTTGTTGATCTTCTCTACCTTCTCAGGAATCACATCCACGGCAGTCACCTGATGATGCTGCGCCAAAAGAGTGGCAATCGACATACCCACGTATCCCGTTCCAGCCACCGCTATCTTAAGGTCCTCAAATTTCTTCATCGCCAATCATTTCTTTTCTGGTTGCAAAGGTACGAAATATTTTCCCTACTGGCAACACTTTTGCAAGCAAAATATCAGAACCTTGCTTTCCATCGAGCGGCGAAATGCGGGCCTCGCCCTTTTTCATCCAAAAGAACTTTTGCCGTCCGCTCCCCCACTCAGCGGAAGCAACGTGTCGAAAGGGAAAAGACAACACGTTGAGTTTGCGGTTTCAACGTGTTGAATCTGCGGTTTCAACGTGTTGTGTCCAGCCTCCCCACTCCGCATCATCGAAGCGCAGAAAAAACGTTTGCTACCCATCCACGAAAAAAAGTTTTGAAAAATGTGCTTTCACCTTTCTCACTCTTTGGGATTTTTCATATCTTTGCACGAAAATTGCAACGAACAGATTCAAGAGATGGAAATAGGATTCGACAACCAGAAATACATCAAGATCCAGTCAGAACACATCAAAGAAAGGATCACACAGTTCCAGGGAAAGCTGTATATGGAGCTGGGCGGAAAGCTCTTCGACGACTATCATGCCAGCAGAGTTCTTCCAGGTTTCCAACCAGACAGCAAGCTTCGCATGTTGCAGCAGCTGAGCGATACGGCTGAGATCATCATCGTAATCAGTGCCTTCGACATCGAGAAGAACAAGGTGCGCCAGGATCTGGGAATCACCTACGACGAGGACGTGCTTCGCTTGCGTACTGAGTTCCAGAATCGTGGCTTCCTGGTTAGCAGCGTAGTCATCACTCACTACAATGGGCAGAGCAGCGCTGACATGTATCGCCACCGTCTGGAAAGTCTTGGCATACGTGCCTATTATCATTACACCATCGAGGGCTACCCCCACAACGTGACCCTGATTGACTCTGACGAAGGATTCGGAAAGGACGACTACGTGGAGACAACTCGTCCCCTGGTAATCGTAACGGCTCCAGGGCCTGGCAGCGGCAAGATGGCGGTATGCCTCTCTCAGCTCTACAACGAGCATAAACGTGGCATCGAGGCAGGATACGCCAAATTCGAGACCTTCCCCGTCTGGAACCTTCCCCTGAACCATCCTGTGAACATCGCATACGAGGCAGCTACAGCCGACCTGAACGACATCAACATGATCGACCCCTTCCATCTGGAGGCCTACCAGAAGATTGCCATCAACTACAATCGCGACGTGGAGATCTTCCCTGTGCTGAACACGCTGTTCGAGGGCATCTATGGTGAATGTCCCTACAAGTCCCCCACAGATATGGGAGTCAATATGGTGGGCTTCTGCATCAGCGATGATGCGGTTTGCCAGGAAGTCTCGAAGCAAGAGGTGATTCGACGCTACTACACCGCCTTGAACAAGCTTGCGATGGGAGGATGCAACGAGTCGGAAGTCAACAAACTTTCCCTCCTGCTGAAGCAGGCCAGAATCACGACTGACTATCGCAAGACAACGCTGGCTGCCAAGGCAAGAAAAGAGGAGTCTGGCGTGCCCTGTTCTGCCATCGAACTTCCTGGTGGAAACATCATCACGGCTGCCAGCAGTCCCCTACTGGGTACAGCATCCTCCCTGATCCTGAACGCGATAAAGCATCTGGGAGGTATTGATCATGAACTGAAGCTGATTCCTCAATATCTGATCGAACCGATTCAGAAGACAAAGATTGTTTATTTGGGCGGCAGCAATCCACGTCTGCATACCGATGAAGTATTGGTTGCTCTGTCAGTTTTGAGCCAGACAGACAAGAATTGCAAAATAGCTCTGGAGCAGTTGCCAAAGCTACGTGGTTGTCAAGCTCACTTCACGATCATGCTGGGTGAAGTGGATCGCAAGATCTTCAAGAAACTGGGAGTCGACATTACCTGCGACCCTGTCAGAAAGGAAAAGAAATAATGTCTCTTCGAAAAGGACGTGAGAAATGAATAAAAGGGACTACAAGACCATCAAGGTGGGAATTCTGGGGGCAGGGCATATCGCTGAAAAGATGTCGCACACCCTGAATATCCTCGAAGGATGGGAAGCTTATGCCATCGCATCACGCAGCCAAGAGAAGGCCGACAAGTTTGCTGAGAAATTCCATTTTCAAAAGGCATACGGAAGCTACGAGGCACTTATCGAGGACGAGAACGTGGATTTGATCTACGTGGCTACACCCCATTCCCATCATTGGGCCCCCACTCGACTCGCACTTCAGAACAGGAAACCCTGTCTGGTCGAAAAGGCGTTCACGGCAAATGCTCGAGAAGCAAAGGAACTGCTCGACCTGTCGAGAGAAATGAACGTATTCGTGGCGGAAGCCATCTGGACACGTTATCAACCTATGCGTCAGATTATCAGTGAGATGCTGGAAAGTGATGTCATTGGGAAAGTGAAACTGGTGACTTGCTCCCTCGGCTATCCAATCGAGCAGAAAGAACGCATTCAAAGGCCTGAACTGTGTGGTGGCGCATTGCTCGATTTAGGCGTCTATGGCATCAATTTTGTCAGGATGTTCTTCCCAGGCAAATGGGAGAGCATCACCTCTCAATGCACTAAGAGCCAGACGGGTATGGACATGACAGAATGCATCTCAGTAAGATACGAAGATGGATTGATGGCCAACATGCAATTCTCTGCAGTTTGCGTGAATGACCGATACGGATTGATAAGTGGGGAAAAAGGTTACATGGTAGTAGACAACATCAACAATCCCAGCAGGGCAACTGCTTATGACAAGTTTGGGAACGTGTTGATGCAAAGGGAATGCCCTCAACAAATCACAGGTTTCGAGTATGAATTGGAAGCCTGTCGCAAGGCGCTTCAGAAAGGATGGATAGAATCACCCTGCATGCCACACGAAGAAATCCTGCAGATCATGCGTATCATGGATGAACTGAGAAGGGAATGGGGAGTGGTTTTCCCAATGGATTAAGGCCGTCAGACATAACCCTTCCACTTTCTCCATATCCAGTGGCCGGAGGTGAAGATGGGGAACCATAGAATCTCATCAGGATACTGACGAAGGAAACGAAGATTTCTGCCTAAACGGCGGACAAGTCGATGAGGTTTGCTCTCCCCTTTCCGTTTCTGAGAACGAAGGTCGAACTTTCCAAAATTGCCTGATAACATTATTTCCTGAAGCAGGAACTCACCCCGTTTCTCTAACGGCTCACACAGCATCCATTCTGCAGGCATCGAGAAGACTTGCTGCAAAACGTACATCGTAGCACCCACAAATTTTTCCATCCCAAGGTGAAGAAAGACTTCCATTATCTGGTTCTTAGGGGTGGAACTATTCTCGTGGAAAAGTTTTAACACATAATAATAATCAAGCAATTGGCGCAGACCAATTCCTTCGTCAAACAAATGTCGATAAATGTGGATTAGGATAAAAATTGTATTGAACTGGGGAGTAGGTATGCAGAAGCCCAATTCCGTCTCATGAGAGAACTGCTCATCTGACTGCTCAAGGAACCATCTTTGCAAGTATCTGTTCTTAAAGGGATTGTTCATCCAAGTAGGCGTAAAGTGCACTTCTACAGGCAATCCCTTCATTACAGGAAAATCCATGTGATGATAAACCACTTCCTGCTTTGGGAACAGAGGACGGATGAGTTCCAGCACCTTCTTTCGTCCTCCTTCCACCCAAATGTCAATATCACCCGGAGTACGTCTTCCAGGATTGGGATAATAGGATGCAATACCCTGTCCCTTTAGGATACATGACCGATAGCCATGATTCTGAAAGAATTTTACAATCTTGACGCATCCATCCAGCGTATTCTCGTTCTTCTGCTCAACCTTGTCCGAGTTGGCTACCCATCTCATAATCATGCGCCGCTGGGGACATTGATCCTTCAGCAGATTCTCTATGCCCTGAAAGCAGATTCCCAGTAAACTCTGCTTCTTTGCCATCTGAAACAGCTCTTCCCACTCCTCATCCGTGGGAACAGAAGAAAGCTCCTTCTTCTGTGAGACGGCAACTTGCAGAAGTTCGAAAAAAAGGTTATTCATTATACTTCAATGTTTTTTTTTTACGTAATTTCTGGGAAGATTCCTATTCCTTCGCCAATGATACCCAGCGGTTCATTCCCTTCCAAACTGGACAAGACATGAGCTGTTTTCTGTATCTCTTGCTGATGCACAACCCTGCGCTACTGGAATCCAACTGCTCCACCATGTAATCCTTACCTTCTGAACTCAGGTTATGCGTTTCCTTCTCAGGTCGCTCTGCATCACGAGACATTGCAACAAAGTTGGAACTACATACATTATTCTCCAGCGAATCCCTTCTTCCCTCAAATTTATAGCTACCAGCAAAGAGATTATACATCATCAGATTACCAGTATTATAATCTTCCACTTTCTCTGATACACTTTCCACCAAACGTGAATCCACGCAATACGAATTATGGATACCATAAAAAACATTCCCATAGATCTTCAAATTCTTGGCCCCATCATCGCAGAAGATGCCTCGATTGTCCTTCATCCCCTTCACATTGTGAATATAATTGTATCGAATCACTACATCATCCAATCGAGTACTGATGTATATCGCGCCTCCATCCATTAGTGTATACTGCTGGTAATCAGCGATGAAAATGGAATCTTGAAACATTTCGTTTCCTTCTACAATTCCAGTCACTTTATCTTGCTGAGGTGCTCCCCAATTGTATCCAATGCTGAGAGCAGCATAATGGAAATTATGAAAGGTATTGTTGGAAACATAGAAATTGGGGGAAAACATCGTCACGTCAACCGTGTTATTGAGACCTCGGCTGTTGTCAAAGAAAATGTTGTTCAGGACAACTGTACCATCGCATCCTGGACCAGAGAAGACACACGAAGAGTAACTTCTTTCTACCCTATTCTTTTGGAATGTGATATGAGGCGTGTAATAGGCATTGAGAACACGTGTATGCAAGTCTTGAAAAAGACAATTCTGAATCAAGATTCCCTGCGTTGATACTTTATAGAAATCCATCAAATTGCTTTGCCCACCATTTCCAACAAACATCATACCTTCTATCAGAATTTGATGAAGTCGACAGTTCTTCAAGTTAAGGAATCGTCCCTCCTTGCATGGATTCTCTTTATAGAAGAGTCGATATCGAGGATTCGTTTCTCCATATCCTTTATCCCAATTCACATTCCACTCCTTGAAAAAACTATTCATGTAGAAAAGTTCAGGCGCATGGAAATAGCACCATCCATCCTTTACAGATTCCACCTCATAAAATCTAGTAAGATACCATTCTGTCAACTGCAGTTTCTTTGGAAGAAGGAGAGGAATCGAATTCAAGTGTATTCGACACAACTTATCTTCCTGATTCACGATCTCCACCGTATCTGGTGACATCTCCGTCTCACTACCCATATCACCATCCCGCTGGAATCCTGCTGCCATGATGACAACTCTTTTCCCCACCAACTTCAAACTAGTCTTTGGAAAATCTATGTTCTGCAAGCCAATCTGATTCTCATGGAACGTATATATGCCCTCTGCTAATTGGACTTCTACCAAGGCAGGTTCATCTTTCAAAGCGGACTGAATTCTATCACCCAACTGATCAAATTCATGCTGCGAAGCCACATTAATCCTCACCTTCTTCCCATTCCGAGGCTTAAAAGGAATAGATCGTGGAGCAACTCTCCGCTCTTGTTCTTCTATCAATCTGTTTTCCTTGGGAATCTGAAACACATGCATGAAATCCAATGGGTGGATATACTCGTGAATTTGGGGATTTTCCTCCAGACTACCAATCTTATTTTTATCCAACATATAAAACGGACATACCTCCTTCCCTTCAGGGAGCTTCTCCCAATCGATGCTTATATATCCCTTCAGCCCTTCCCGTTTACCTTGCAGAGGAATAACCCCCATGTTCTCCACATTTTTGTTAGAGTAATACGAAAGAACCACGCTTGACCCATCGGCTTTATCATCTTTCAACGACTTCTCCTCCCCAATACATATTTGCCAAACAGGAGGCTGGTCTTTTCGCTGCAAATTACGCCTTATCATACGCAGATAATATATCTTATCTGGCTGCATCCCTTCCATATACAGCTCCTTGACATACTCCAGTTGAGCCAGCACTTCCATAGGATTCAGGAAAAGAAAGATGACGATGGTCACCTTCCACAAAATCCAACCAAATATGCTCCTTCTTCTCATTACAATTCATCTAGGCAAAAGGATTCTTATACTTTCCCATCAGCTGAGCAATAAAAGACGGGAAGAAAGCAAGGTCAGAAACGTATCGTTTCACCAAACGAGGATTCGTACACATCCTGTAGAACCACTCAATTGCCAATCTTTGGAAGATACGTGGAGCACGTTGTTTGTTGCCAGCCTCATAGTCAATCGTTGCGCCCAATGCCATCCAGATTTTCACGTCTGGCATACGATCTCTATAATGGATAATGAATTTCTCCTGCTTTGGAGCCCCCACACCTACCACAACTACTGTAGCGCCACTCCGATTAATAAGATCAATAATATCTTCTATCTCCTGAGAATCCTTCTCGAAACCAAAGGATGGCGAATGTGCACCAATCACAATCTCACGCCCCACTCTTGCATTAATTCTTCGATCGCCTCCTGAGGCACACCTGGAGCAGCACCCAGCAGGAAAAGCCGAATGTCAGGATCATCTCGATGATACATATAGAATCGCGAAAGGAACGTGCTGCCAGGAATTGCCTGAAGAATCCTTTGGGGCAATAATTTGGAACAGAGATAGAGAATCATCGAGTCGCAGATTATCCATTCCGCCTTCTGGTAGCACTCGTAGAACTCCTTGTCACGCTGCAGATTCAGGAGATGATCCACATTGGGAGTAAAGAGAACACCCTCGTTGAGCGACTCCAGCAACTGCTGCTCCGTCAGGTTCTGAATTCCAATGTTCAGGATATGTACCTTCTCCATCATTTCAACTCATGAAGAATATTCCATAGAAAAAGAACATTACCTATTATATATCTGCGCCACAATCTGCGAGGATTGCTGCACAAACGATGAAGCCATTCCAGGCCATGATCCTGCATCCATCGTGGAGCTCTTTTCACGGTGCCTGCATAGAAGTCAAACACAGCTCCAATCGTTCCCACGTGGCAATCAATATTCAACTCACCCCAATGCGTGAAAGCCCACTTCTCCTGTTTGGGAGCTGTCATACCTATCCAAAGCAAGTCTGGATTCGCTCCGTTGATCGCCTCCAAGATAGCTTTATTATCCTCCTCAGAGAATTCAGGTTTATAAGGAGGCGAATACGTCACCACCTCCAAATGAGGGAAATCCTTAGCAGCACGCTCCATAATCAGAGAAAGCACCTTCTCACTCGAACCCATGAACATCACCCTCAAAGGTTTCCGTCCTTCCTCCTTCTCCATCAAATCACGGCTTCTCTCCTCTATCCGTTTCATCTCAAAATCAAACAGATCCCCTCCAGCAATCCTTTCCACAGGTCTGCTCTTCGCCTTCAACCATCGGCATGCCCACACCACACTATACCCATCTGGTATCAGCACATCCCCCTGACTCAGAGCTAAAGCTAGCAACCCATCCTTCTGCGCCGTATTATATGAATGCGCATTGATGGTATTTATCAGAAGCTTTTTGTCAGGCAAGTCTGCCAAATTAGTCTTGCACGTTTGTATATCAAGGTCTTTTAATCGTATCATAAATTTTATTCAATTGCTCTACATATTTCTGTGGATTGAAGTCAGTAAAGATTGTATTTCGAGCACTACTACCGATTGATTTCTGTAATTGAGAATCAGACTGCAATTCCTCTATCACAGTAACTATAGATGACGAGTCATGATCCTTTATGAAAATCCCATTCCTTCCATCCTGTATGATAGTCGGAATAGAACCAACAGGAGTAACGACAGGAATACTTCCATAACTCATACATTCAAGAAGAGATATAGGTAATCCTTCGAAATATGAAGGAAGAACAAAAACATCTAAACTGCGAAGGTAGTCAATCTTCGTCTGCCCAGACACCAGTCCACAGTATTCAAACGAATCCTTCAAATTATCTCTAAATGAAGGTAGAAACATATCCTTTACTTCCTCTGCCCCTGCTATCTTCAACAAAAAAGGAATATTCCTTTTCTTAAGTTCTACACATGCCTGAAGCAAATAATTCATCCCCTTCGTTTCCGCTATACGCCCTAAATACCCAATAACCAAAGGATTGTGCCCATACTCTCTTGAAAAAGAAAATGCATTTGTCAAATCCACACAATTAGGCAATGAATACACTTCTCTGACTCTGAATTTCTCTTTGACCAATCTTGCTTCTTTATCGCTGAGAACAATAAAAGGAACTCTTTGGGAAAATACCCATTTAAGAATTAAATTCAGTATATAAGGAATAGTTTTAGCAGTAAGATATACCCCTCCATGTATGTGGACCACCATCTGGCGTTTTTCCCGTAAAGCTATCCACATAAACACTGGATCACGTAGTATAGATGGTGCAGAGAGGGGAAAACTATAGTGAATGATAGCTTGTGGATATGTATTCAACAGTTTCCTCCATTCCGCAAGGTTCTTCAAGATAGACTTTATACGAAAGATTCCACCTCGTTCATTATCTTTTCTTCCTATTTCAAAATGAATATAATTACACAGCTTATTATTATTGATTATAAACTGGGCAACAGCAGAAACCCCACTAACATTCTTAGCAGGGTCAAGCGAAGGGGCCGTGATAATTACATCCATTAGAAAAAAAAATTCGAGGGCTATTTGTTCTAGTTCTTCATAAGTCCAATACTCTGAGCGAGAACAAAGTACCGCTCACGCTTAAAGAGTTCATTTATATTAAAATGATCTTTAATACCGGGGTAGGAATACCACATACATTTCCACCAGTTTTATTTTCTGAAATTGAGAATAGTTCCACCCCAACTCATACCGACACCAAATCCGGAAATCATCACTTTATCATTTGCTTTGATGGTTTGATTGTTCAAACAATCTTTCAACCCGATTAATATGGTTGATGAAACAGTATTGCCCGTTTCGTTGAGGTTTATATAAAATTTATCTTTGGGCAACACACACACTTTACGGATAGTGTTCAGCATGAACTTGTTGGCTTGATGGAAGACAAAGTAATCAATTTGATCTGCTTCTATTTGATTCTTCCGCAAAACATCTTTGATCATGTTCGGTACAGCATCAAGCGTGAAATTGAAGACACCACCACCATTCATATAGAGATAGTCATCATACCACATATGGCCTTCTTCATCTTCCACAAACTTACCTGTAGTGGTTTTTTGACGTGCAGCACCTGTCTTGATAATCAAATTGTTTGCTCCGCTTCCATCTGTGCCCAATGAAAATTCCCCAATCTTCGCAAAACCTTCTGTAGAAATGAGACAAGCGGCAGCACCATCACCAAAAATAGAGCGGTTACTCTTATCTGATGGATGCAGATATTTATTGTAGGTTTCTGCAGTTAAAAGAAGGACATTCTTTGCTATACCTGCCGATATCAATCCTTTTGCAATAGCCATACCATAAATACAACCTGAACAACCAAGATTATAATCAAACGCACCTGTTGATGTAGGGATACCCAATTTATCTTGTAAGATACATGCCGTAGATGGCAAGAAATAGTCCGGACTCTGTGTGCAAAAAAGCAAGAAATCTATTTCTGACGGATTGATTTGATACTCTTTAAACAACTTACGTGCAGCCTTTTCTGCCATATCGCTCGCTGTCTCATCTTCCGCAGCTACATGACGTAATTCAACACCCACTTTTTGCGCCACTTTATCTACACTCCATTCAGGGAACTCCTTAAGAAGATCCTCGTTGGTGATAATTTTCTCGGGCAGATAATAAGATATTGCTTTTATATATTCCATGATTAACTCAATTTGCCCCCCCCGGATATTTTCACATTACTACCCGTCATCCATGTAGATGCATCAGAAAGCATATAGACTGCCAGATTAGCAATATCTTCAGGCTGCCCATAACGTTTCAAAGGATATTTTTGTTCATCCTCTTTTAATTGTTCCTCGTCGATTCCTTCCTGTAGAATCAAATCTGTCCAAACCATAGCAGGACTGATGCAATTTACTCTTATTTGACGTAACGCTAATTCTAAGGCAAGACAATTGGCATAGGAGACGATAGCTCCTTTAGAAGCACTATATACTGCATTGCCAAAATTGGGAGACCATGATGCAATAGATGCAATAAAGACTATAGAGGCTCCTCTATTGATTTTCTTGTTTTGGAGTAGATATGACATCAACAAAACTGGTGCATTGAAATTGACCCCCATTACTTCATTCACATTCTTTTCAGTAACTTGCTTGCAGGGTATTCGTTGACCTATACCTGCACAATGAACAACACCGTCAAGCTTAGGTAGAGAGGAAACAATAGATATCAAAGTGTTGCTATCTGTCAAATCTCCTACCACAATTGTTGCTGATTCATGTTCCATAAGGGAGCTTGTTTCTTGGAGCTTAATCGCGTTTCGCCCATTGATAATAATCTTTGCCCCCATTTTAGAGCAAGCCACAGCCACGCCACGTCCAATTCCGGAAGAAGCACCTGTCACTAGAATAGTCTTTCCTTCAAGAGAGAAAGGATTAAAGTCCTGCATTTACTTTGACTGAATAAGATTATAAAGTTCTGAAACAGTTTTACAACTTCTGATTTCACGGCCCGTAATAGTTTTTCCACATTGAGTCTTTGCCATAGCAATAATACTCATAGCGGTCAACGAAGACCACTCTTCCAATTCCTGATATTCACAATCATACGTGATCTCTGAAGCATCAGTATCATCAAACTGTTCTGCAAAAGCAGAAACGAATTCATTTAATTCCATATTTCTTATCGATGTATGTTAATAATTTGTTTTAAATAATTCTATACAATACGAAATGATTTGAAGCTAATCTATTTATAATTATTATAATTTTGACAATGCTTTTATTTCATTAATTCTTTCTAGAAAATATTTCTGATAATTTTTTTCTAACACTTCTAAAGAAAAACGTTCTTCCTCTGGATATAATATTTTTTCGTGCTCAATTATTTCTTCTGGAGTGAATTTAAAGCCTACAACTTTTGCAGGGTTACCAATAACAATTGAATAAGGTGGAACTTTAGAACGTACGACTGAGCCTGACCCGATAACAGCACCACGTCCAACATTCACCCCTGCCAATAAAGTAACATTGGTTGCCATCCACACATCCTCTTCTACTATTACGTCTTTGTCATTATCTTTCGTCTTTTCTTTATCTGATACATCTTTGAAATAAAATCCCACTTTAAAATCATGATTACCTGTTACAACTGTAAGTCCCTCTGCAGCACCCGAATTCTTTTTTATGATTAATTTTGCATTTGTTGTAAGAATAATAGCATGGCCCAGTATGCTTGTATTCTCATACATATAGACATTTTCTATACCTTTAACCAAAAAGGGTTGACGATAAAAAGCTGATGGATGAATATATCCAAATTTACGGCGCGTTATCTTAAAATAATTCCGATAAATAGAATTTATGGCAGATAACAAGGTTAAATTCTTGATAGTTTTTTTTAAATTCATATTCTTTTGATTATCATTATGATATTGAATTTATAATAAAGTAAAGCCAAGCACAAATACTAACCTTTATTTTAGTATGGAAATAAAATAGAACAATATAGGACATTTATGCATAGTAAAATACAAAGGAATCCTCTGAATTAAAGGTAAAGAATCTGTTGGATAATGAAACTTTACCTCATCCCAAAATGGATTATTCATAACTGACTTCAACCATTTTATCTTTTCTACAATAGATAGATCTGACTTACATACATGCATCATAGATGACCTATTATTACCTATCGTCATTCGCATGGCTCGCTCTATAATTTCACTTTGAGAAAAACCATGAGAAATCAACCATGTACAAACATATTGATATAAAACATGATTTTTATCTATTCTATCAAGCCGAACAGTATGTGTTAAAGATGAATAATTACAACGATAATGATAAAAGTTAGCGTTAGACAAACATACCTTTTGAGCATTACTGAGAAAATCCATGTTAAACACAAGATCTTCACTTATCAATTCACGTTCACTATGAAAACGAATATGACGCTTTTCTAATATTGATCTACGATACAAACAACAACAACTAGACATTTGGAAATCTCTATCACTACGTTTCTCTGGTGTATTGCCAATCATATTTAGTAATAATTGACGGACATCATCACCTATGAAATAATCTTTTTTAAAACTTGACAGAGGTTTATAGCTTGGTTCGCTATAAAAAATGGAATATTGAAAATAAAAAGCATCTAATGATTGTTCCAAGCAGTTATTCAATGACACTTGATAACAATATGGTTCTATAATATCATCAGAATCCAAGAAAGCAACATACTCTCCAGTTGCTATCTCTAATCCACTATTTCTAGCAAGCCCTAAACCACCATTCTTTTTATGAACAACCTTTACATTTGAATAGTTTTTTGCATACTGATCACACATCTTTGGACATGCATCAGGGCTTTCATCATCAACCAAAATAATTTCTATATTATGAAGAGTTTGATTCAATACACTTTGAACACATACATCAAGATACTTTTCAACCTTGTAAACAGGAATTATAACCGATAATTTAGGTTGTAACATATTCATCTTTTAATTGTGAGGAAGTCACGAACATTTCTAACGGATTTATATCTTTTGAATATTTTTTTAGGTACAGCAACTTTATTGCCTTTCACCTTGAAATCAGAGGAAGTTAGATACGTATTTGGCAAAAATTCAGTAGCTTTAACAATGCAGTTATGACTTGTAACAGGAAGTTCCTGAAGCACATTATTTGAATAAGATGCATTATTGAGCAAAGTAACATCATATCCGCAATAATTTACTTTCCCAAAAAGTATGTTATTATCTAATTTATTATTCAGATTCAATGGGGTTTGAGACTTCAATTTCCAATTATGAATACATTCGTCACCAATGTTAAACATAAGGTTGTTCCTTATGGCTGCATTCCCTACTCCTTCATCTATCATAATTCCATGAAAACCATGATTGGAAGCAATATTATAAACCACATTATTAGTAATTTCACAATCTGCTCCGCCCCAACCATAGACAAGGACCCCAGTATCGCTAGACATATTTCTACGATGATATTGATTGAAATCGTCAGTATTAAGAACAACGTTTCCAATAACTCTTATATTATCTTCTCCTACAGATTCCCCTATACTTAGAATTGTTCGGGAAACATTCGTGAACTTATTATCCTCTATAGCACAATTTAAGCACTTATTAAAAGAGAAAACCGATTTACAAGTAATAATCTTATTTGTGTTCTGAACATGATTGCCTATAAAAATAACATCCTCGCACCTATTCAAACTCAAAATTCCATCCGTATAATTCTCCCTAAACCCACAATCCTTCATAGTTATTCCTGATGAATCATAACCACGACACACATTTACTCCCAATCCGGTAAAAGTGCAATTCAAGAATGTGATAGATTTTATCTTGCGAATTGAAAACAAATCGCAAGATAAAGAATCTGAATAACCTGACCAAGATTCCACAAAAGGAGCAATGGCAGAACCGTGAAATATCAGATTATTAAAAGAAATATTATTCTTACAATTGCTAAACGATGCGAATTTGTGAAATCGAGACACGTGTAGTTTCTTCACATCCTGCGGTATATAAATATACTTATCATCCCACATCACCTGCCCTTTTCTCAATGCGAGTGAAAGATTTGTCACAAAAAACGCTTGCGATTTTGTTCCACCATATGTACCACCCCATTCATATCCATTCGTCACATAATTTACGATGTTCTTTTTCAACCAATCATTAAGTTGAAAATAAATATAACTATTGTCTGAATACAATATAGGACGATATGCATCCGCCCACTGAGATTTATAGCAAATCTGACTGTTCTGAAAATATTCTTGATTATGATTCAACATTTCTCTGCATTCCGAAGGTACTAAAATCCTTGCTGCACCCATAACAGAGTCCACAATCTCAATTTGAGCTAATGATATATTTGTATGCAAAGAATCATTCAAGAATCCTGTATCACATAAAGGTACTATTCGACCTTCATCATCCTGGAAAGTAGAATACTTATCTAAATGCTTTTTTAGAGGAACTTTATACCAAAACTTATTATAGCTTCCTACCGATTCCAATTTGGAGTAATCCTCTCCTGACGAAGATAAAATAACCTCTCCAGAACCCCTAAATGTTATTTCACAATTATTATTCTTCGAAATATTAATTCCATTATCTAAGTTAAAATAATATTTTCCGGAATCGAATATCACATTTATAAAATCGTATGAGAGAACCATACTGTCTAACATCGAATGCAATACGTCAAACTGAGTCTGGTTTTGGATTCGAATAGTCATTGTTTTCCCCAACATTTGGATGGAAGAAAACAAAATGAGTATATATAAAAGAAAAAGTCTATTCAATTCCTGCAGCTTGTAAAAACTCATCAAAAGAAGAATATTTTGCCTTATGGGTACTCACGTATGACTGGAACATAGGGCCTAATTGCTTTTTTAGAGGTAATGTTGGATATTTGTCAACATCATTCCCACTCACGAAAAGAGGGAATTCCTCCCAAAAGTCTTCTATGACAGGTCGACGATTAAATCGCTCTTGAATACTTTTTGCATAATATAGAGCCTCCTCCACACTCTTCTCCATCCGCTTTTGATAATACTCTTCTAGAGTACAAATAACCTTACAAGGACTTCCTACCGCAACTGAGTTTGCTGGAATATTCTTTGTTACTACACTATTTGCTCCAATAAAAGAATTATCCCCAATGGTGACACCTTTCAGGACCATCACGTTCTGACCGAATCCCACATTATTACCTATTGTCACTCTACCTGAACTTGGAAGAAATTCTCTATCGCTATGAATAAAAACATGAGTAACCCAATCATGAGTCAGTAGAGTGAAATGATGATTAATATAACAGTCTCGACCAATTGTAACCAACGATGGACGAGTCAAATCTATCTCAGCAGTTTTAGCTTCTATATGTGTACCTTCGCCTATAGAAATGCCCTTCGAACGAAGAAATTTACAAAATCTTTCAGACGAAGTTCTATATATAATATTTTTAAATTTATTGATAAGCTTTTTCATTATTTTCTATAAAAAGAATATATCAAGTAGCAGGTCTAACACCTTCTTTACTATGAAACAATAAATTATTCAATAATTCATAATCTAAATGGCTCTAAAATGAATATTTCAACCAAGTAAATTTGGGGATTCGTGAAACATTAATAATGAATTCTGCAAAAACTGTACAACAAACTACAGTTGATAAATAAATTATAATCGGATCTATGTTAAAATAATGTTTATTAATGAAAAAAAATATCCAAACAAAGCTAAAGTGTATAAAATAAAAAATTGTGCTATAGTTTCTTAACTTCAGATACGATTTCTTCGAAACTATCTCATGACTTAAAATCCACAACGCGATAAAAAAACCTAAAGGAATCAAAGAAAGATACGAGTCTGTCGAGGCGAAAATAGTCTTTCTATATGGAATAGTAAATATTACCTCTGAAAGCGCCAAAGAAAATGAAACAACTAATCCTATGCTAATGATATTTTTCCTATGAAAAGAGGTTTCTTTATTATCTGCGATTATTTTACCTAATATAATAAATATCGATGATGAAAAGAATGTATTGCTAAGAAGACCCAAATGTTTATATATCCATAATACAATATCATTTGGTAAGAAACTGGAATAGAAGGTGAACATTACACTTAATATATAAAGTATAAAACAGAAAAGAAATATTAAGATGTTATTTAACCTCTTTGATAACAAATAGACTAGTATTGTGCCTTCTATTGATGCTGTTAAATACCATGAACCACTAAATGTGGAAGATATAAAAAAACTTCGAATTAATTTATATATGTTTTCAACAAAATATTGATCATTATGGAATCTGTTAACGTATGTAAGGGGTATATCTATCACAAACCATATCACATATAATTTAGCAATCCTAATAATATACTTCTTCAGTGTTTTTTTATCTGGAGATTTGGAGAAAAAGAAAAATGATCCGATAATGAAGAAGAACGGAACCGCACATCGCGCTATGACATTTATAATAATTTCATATCCTAATCCATTCAATGGTTTGGAATGAATGGCAATTACTAAAAGAGAGGCAATAAATTTTGCTATATCTATTGATTTATACTGGATTTTCATGTTACCACCTCATTTGATTTTACCAATAAGGAGAATCCCATAGGAACAATGTCATCCCGCCTTCTTTAAAGAAAAGATACTTTAGATAAGAATACAAAAAGAAGAGTAAAAAAAACATAGATAACTTTCTCAAAATGGAAAAATGCATCTTTGGGAAATAAAACAAAACCAAACATAAAGGATAGAACCAAAACAACTGATACACGTATCCAACTCTATTTAAAATCTCCAGGTTTCTGAATGCGTTAATAAAAATGGTTCCAAAAACATATACATTAAAAAAAGTACAGGAGATCCGATCATTTTTCCTTACATACTTAATAATTTTGTATCCATAATAAAACAATGTTCCACTACCTAGCAATTCAAAAATCAGGACTATTGGATTTCTCGTGTATTTATCATCTTTACCCTCTTCGTCAAACCACACATCACTATTTTCTGTATAATTATCTAACTTTTCATCCTGACCTGTAAGCATATCAAGAACGGGATTCAAATAACTAAAATCAAAAAACACATTAAACAAATAGGTTGCAATAATAAGCATAGGAAAAGAAACGTAAAAAGGAACAGGTCGTTTGACAAACAGGTAAAAAAAGGTAACTAAGACCAATACCAAAACATTCGCCACATGAATACTAATAACAATCGAAGCAAAGAATATACAATAAAAAAAATGAGAAAAATTCTCACTTGCAAATAAGAGCGAAAAGTACTTCCTCATAGAAGTTTCTTTCTTATTTGGACTCACTCTCCTGCTTTTAGGAACACCTTCTCCTTTCAATTCATTTAAGGAATGTTTTTTTCTAAGGAGAACTTTTTTCTTGTCTTTCCTACTTGAAGAATCTTCTAATCTTATTGAAAAGAGCTCAATTAAATATAGGAAAACAAATGAGTAGCTCAAAGCTTGACGAATCATGAATTCATCAAAAGAAATATACGCAATCAGGAATAATGGGAACATGTATAAAGAGAATCGTCTGAATCTCTTTAGAAAAAACATCGAACAGTAGGCAAAGATAAAAGAATAGAAATAGTAAAAATAGTGTCTACCTACACCCATCCATCTTAGAAATTGATTAAAAGCAGTGAACAAGCGTTGACTGGGTTCCTCATCATAAGCATAAACTTCACAATAATGAGGATAATCATTACCCCTCATATAACGACTTCCCATTATGGAAGTGAATGCAATTATACAAGGCCATGCACTCGCCCAAAAATTGCCCTTTCTGGAAATGTTATAGCCTGCTAGAACATATATCGCTAGCAGAATTATATTCAATAACAAATAATCAAAGTCTAAAATCATCTAGAGAATCCTTGATCTGTACAGTATATTGATGTGCGACACGTTTATCCTCAGGGGGAAGTTCCATATAATTACCATATGATTTTTTCAAATAAGTTTCATATCCTATCATCGTTTTATAAATACGATCTTCAAATTTTATATCCACAGCAGAACTGATACATTTCCTTGGGAAACAATGGTCTAAGGATTTGGGACCTCCATCTGATAGGTTACAAACAAACTGAGAATTATTGAATAACCTTAAAATCGATGAATAAAATGATATCGCCATATTAGCTGACAAAGGAAGACATGCATACAATGAACCAATACTCAACTTGCGATCCTTTATTTTTGTTTTGTGAGATACTACATTCGTACATACACGCTTTATGAAAGATATACATTTTCGAAGGAACTTGTTGTCTGGAATACCATCAATAGGAAACACATCAACCCACAACCCTGTTTCATAATCTGTTCTTGGTTCTTCAATTACATATGTTTTATTATCTATGACTTTAGCATACGTATGAGAAAAACCTTTATCATTTTTTCTATCAACTAGAGTATATCTGCTATTATTTCTCGGATATGTCGCTAGAAAGATATCATAACTTTCTCTAGGCATATGTATATCAATGTCGTCATCCCAAGGAATGTATCCTCCATGCCGAACAGCACCAAGTAATGTTCCACTTGATAAAAAATATGTTAATTGATTATTTTTACAAAACTGGTGAATATCATCCATAATCATCATCTGATATTCACGTATAATCTTCATATCCGAAATTATATACATAGCTAAACTACTTCCTTTTACCAAATGTCCTCACCTTCTGGAGAATAAATTGCCTTTCACTTTTATCAATACCAAATAGATATACTATAATTAAATATAGAATTGTAGCAATCATCATCTTAAGAATCACATCATTCATATATATCTGATAGTTCTTTAACCATATAATGATTGGAGCAATTAAAAATACCACTATCATAATTCTTAACATCACATCTCTTGTATATTGAAGTATAGGAAAAGACATCCTCCTCTTCAAATAAAAAAGTCTAACTATATGACATATAAAAGTAACAACAACTTTTGCATATAACACATATAAAAAACTATATCCTAATTGAAGCATACAATATGCTATTGGCAATATTAACAAGAGAGAGATTGAGATTAAAATTTCGTAATTTCTAATGTTACCCTCAGCCTGGGCAGAAATCCACAATGGAGCTGACATAGAATCAACTAAAAGATACATTAATAATGCTACGCTAAAAGTGGCCGAATACTCAGGTGGATCCACAAGCCAAAGATTAATGATATATTCACACCCTATATGATATGGAACAAAAATCAGCATCATCAGATAAAAGGAAATTCTAGATGAACTAAAAAGTAACTTCAAGAAACTTTCATTCTCTCCAGCAGCATAGGTCTTCACTATTTGAGGTCTGAACGCCATCTGAAAATTTTGAACTAAAGAGTAACACGCATTTACGATTTGAGTTCCTACCCCCATAGCAGCATTGACCGCGACCGTTCCAAACATATTAAAGATGATATTTATACCTTGGACAGAAAAAATACTAGCTGTACTCCCTAGAGTACTCCATCCTGTAAAACCTATTATATCTTTATATATCTTCTTTTCCCAAAAAACATTATATTTCGTTATATCATATCTTCGGCCACACAAATAATAAAATGCATATAAAACTATCATCATCAATAAAAACATCATGATGCCATATATTATCAACTTATCACCTCCAAAATATTGCAATGAGATAATGAAGATTAATTTTAATATTGCTTCGAAAATTGTCATGTAAGCAAATATAGACATATCTTCATATGCGACTATACATGCATTATAAGGAGTCCTTATTAATTGAGAGATAATCGTCATGAGTGAAAGCTGATAAATACATTGTGCTGCAAACTCTCGCCCCTGTGGAATATTAACTTTTGTATTTAAGAACCACAAACCTATTGTTTCTGCAAAGAATAACAGACACAATGAGATAACAATTTGAATAGTAATACTTGCTGAAAAGATTTTAGACAACACATGATTATCATTGTGCCCACGACCCATTTCGTAGTTTAAAAAACGAAGTGTAGAAGATGACATTGCGGAATTTACAAAAGTAAATAAAACGACAATACCACCTATTACATTATACAACCCAAAATCATCAACACCTAAAACCTTTAAGACGATACGAGATGTATATAATGATATAAGCATCATTATAAATGTTCTCACATATAGTATGAATGTGTTTTGGGCAATTCTTTTACCGTTTGCAAATCCCATCTACAGGTTTTGTTTAAAACATTTTTTTATCTAACTATATTCGTATATTTACTCTAAAGAATTCATCTTTTCAAAAAATACATGACTTCATCTAAAGTATTAATATCACTATTGTCCCGTTACAGCGGGCAAACTGCTCTTTGAGATGATTGGAATATAGTTTATTATACAGGTTTTGAGAATGAAATGGACTTGATTTTGATACTTTGCATACTATATTTCAACAAAGTCTGTTTTATCGTAAAAATGTTGAATTGTAGATATTATCGTCTGTGACACAGAATTATTCAGATAAGAAAAAAGTCCCCCTGACTGAACCATCTTCAAGAAGTTGACTATTTCATACCTTATTCCTTCTCCATCAAGCTGATAGAAAAAGCGTCTGTTTTCCGAAGGATTCTCATACCTCACCTCGAAGTAGTCCGTCTTCCACCATGGAGCGGGAACATACACGTACCCTTTAGTGCCTGACACGATTAGTTCTCCCTCAGATTTGACACCCTTGCCTACTTTTAGCGATGCCACTGCATGAGGATAGACAAATGATATCTTTGTGAACGAGTCAAAATCATCATCAATCAAATGAGATGTAATTTGTTTGCTGACATAATCTGAACCAAGAAGCTGGAAAATGGGTAACATAGCCGTTGGTCCCCATGCACATATACTGTTCCACGTATATGGCGAGGGCTTACCCTCTTTCCTTTCTAAGTCAGAAAGACTTGTACAGACTGAATCTACAGATTTCACTTCGCCTATTACACCACTTTTTATCAGTAGCATCATCCTGTTGTATGCTGTAGAATAAGCAGTCTTAAGAGAATCCATCAGCCTTAAACCACGTTCTTCCGCCAATTTAGATAATTCGTCAAAATAGTTAACGGATATAGCTATTGGGGATTCGCATAATACGTGCTTATCGGCCAACAAGGCAGCCTTTATTTGTTCATAATGACGAGACGGATGCGAGACGATATAGACAGCATCGCAGACAGGAAATAGCTCCTCCAAGCAATTCGTTTTCAACGGAAGAGCTTTAATGTCATCTGTAAAGTCACTATCATCCTGTGTGCATACACCAGTCACCTTAACCCCGTTTACATATCGGCTCTCCCGAACGAACTTATTAAGCACGACGGATTCTCCAACAATGCCTATTCGAAGTTCACGCCTTTCAGTTCTGATTTCCGAACTCGAAATTCCCTGAGTCCTGTCGAGGTAAACCACTTTGCAGAACTCATTCAAATAGTCAAAATGCCCTTTCCAGTCACTTCCAATAGTAAAAATGTCCACTCCCAATCTGCGGATGTCATCGATCTTCTGCCCCTCATATTCTTCTACAACTATTTCATCCGCCAGTCCCGTGGCTTTCACGGCCTCTATACGTTCCATTAGAGACTGCTGTACGTTTATCTTCCCACGCGCCATATCAAAACCATCAGCTGTAACTCCGACGATGAGATAATCTCCCAATGCCTTTGCTCGTTCCAGAAGCCTGATATGGCCATAGTGCAACAAGTCGTATGTACCGTAAGTGATAACTTTTATCATAAAAAATGGTTATTTGTCAAGTTCAAATAGAGCATTACAAAACTGTTGCATGTATTTTTTTTCTCCAATAGAAACACGTAAACATGTCCCGAATTCACCCACATTAGGATACGACTTTATAAGAATTTTCTTATCTTCCTTCATACGTTTGACAATCTTCTGAGCATCAGTATTGGTTTTAATGAAGATAAAGTTTCCTGCTTCCCCCTTGTGTGCATATCCGTTGGCATCCAGTGTCTCAATGAGATAGTTTCGTCCCTCGTTGAAATTATCAATTAAGGACTTGAGTACAGCCGGATTCTCAATAATTGCCTCAGCAAACTTCATTGCGAAGGCATTAGTGTTATGAGGCGTACAAAGTTTTTGTACCATCTTCACACCTTCTGGCCATCCTGCCACATAACCCAATCTGCATCCAGCCATCGAAAAAAGTTTTGAGAATGTACGTGTCACAAATACATGCTCATGATGAAGTGCGTAGTTGATGAACGTTCCTGGATAGAAGTAATGATATGCTTCATCAACAAGGACATTAATTCTCTTCTCATTAGCTGCTTTTATAATACGCTCAAACTCTTCCTCAGAATACACATTCCCCATAGGATTATTGGGATTCAGAAGGATGAGAAGTTGTGTGTCATCGGTAAGAGCTGCTATGATATTCTTCACATCCATAGATAAATCTTCGTTGTAAGGTACTTTTACAAAGTCTCTACCATACATCTCAGAATAGACCTGGAACATGAAATAACTGGGGACGACACCCACGATCCTGCCATTTGGTGATGTGAAGGCTTGTATGATATAACGTATACCTTCAGCAGAACCATTGACCAAACATAAATGGCTGATATCTGTCCCAAGGAATTTTGCTAACACCTCTGTGAAATGGAGTGTCTCTGGATATTGCGCAACTAGTTGTCCGTCTATACCCTTAAGGACATTCTCAATAAATTCTTGAGGTAACCCTCCCGGGTTCTCATTCAAGTCAAGACGCAGATAGTCTTTCCTTTCGTTCTGGTCGAATATTCGATACAGATTCTCAATTTTCGGATCTATATAATACATAACTTTGATTGACTATAATCCCTTTGAATGAAATAAACTCCATATAAATACTTTCTGTCTATTCCCCCATATGTATTTCTGAAACAAAAGTTTTATTGAGGGCTTATCTGCCCACTTTTTGGTTAACTGAGAATAATCCATCTCACTCCGCAGATCAACCATAAATTGTTCTCTATGAGGATTTCCTGCAATGTGCTTTCTCATGGGGCCCTGATACTTCAAGGCATCTTCAAATCTTAATTCATGTCCGTACATGTTCTTTGTCGCAGCGGCAATTACCGATTTCCCACTTTCTGTATTCCCAATTACAAGTGAAGAACCGCCATTTCTACCATAAAGTTCTGGACAATATATATGAACGCCCCATAAATCGCCAAGTGTAATATCAGCAATACGCTCGCTATCAGTGAAAGGACATTCATAGCACGAAGGACGACTCATTAGATGTTTAAGCCAAATAGACCAAAAAGGGTTAAACCACCTGTCTTTTTTAAGTCGTTTCTTCATATCCTCCGTTATTATCAACATTTGTTCAAAATCCCATTTGCCCTTTGCGAGAAATGATTTTCCTGTATATCGATAATCTATCGATTCAATCCTTGAACCACACTTCTTTTCTACATGATGTTCAAGTTTTTTTACATATAGCGGACTTGGTACTCCTTCGCAAATCACTTCAACAGTCAGCAAGTTTTTCTGGTTCGTATTCCCCAAGAACGTTCTTAAACCTGCAATTTGGCATGGAGTACCTGAGAAAAGAACCTTTTTCCCTTCTTTAAGAAACATTTTAGCATCCTTATATGCATTGCCAATCATACTTTGAGAATACTTTGACTTGCGAAATCTTCCTAATTGTTCCTTATCTGTGATGTAACTATGATACACTTCCAGACCCTTTGCTTCAGCGCCAAAAATGACATAATTTTCATCACAAAAAGCATCGACTATTTCAGAAAATGCTCCACCTGAGGTACTCTCAAAGCGAATATCCTTGTCAAGTGAATAACCACCAAAGACATATTTCTTATCCTTATTGCGTGGTGGCATATTCTCGTAAAGACATACCTTACGACATAGACCACAATTGATACAGAGTGTGGGATCAATGGCAGGATATCGAAATCCGTCTGGATCTTCTACCATAGATATAGCTGACTTCGAGCATACTTGAGAACAAGCCTCACACCCGAAACAGCTTTCTTTGATACTAGTATCTAAATAGCAACTCATAAAGCCACACCATCCAGCTCTTTCTTCAAGAAATTGAGAGAATTAACTCTTTCATATCCTATTTTTGAATGAACTTCATTGAAATCTATATAATCGGGAACTTCTTCATTACCGTCAACAAGTAACCTGTTAGGCAACCCCAATAATTCAAGAAGTTCTGCTATTTTTGAATCCCCAGATTCACGCGAGAAAGCTACGAAAGGCCGTCTAAATTGGGCAGCAAAGATTATCGAATGGAAAGAGTTTGTAACAACATACTCACTGTTCTTCACTAATGAAAGAAATTCTTCAACGCCAGCATCGTACGCCATCCTGTGACTGTTTGCATTCTCTGCTCTAAGACTGATATCTACAATATTCCAGCCATGTTTGGAAGCAATCTGCTCTGCATAGTCAAACATTTTCTTATTGTAACGACGCGCGTATAGCAATAGATACTTTTTGTTTTCTATCCTGGGTGCAGTAATCTCTTTAAAATCATCAGCAAACAATAATAATGTAGGATCAATTGTTCGGAATACTGGTATGTTGGTATTCTTCTTAATATAGGGTATCATTTTATTTTCCCTTATGCCCAAAGCCTTGAAATTGTTTAATCGTTGTTTGAGCACTTCGTAATTGGTATCATCAAAATGAGCATCACCAAAGCTGGCAGCATACGACACGGCGTAACCGTTCTTCATACAGGCGTATTCGGCAAAGTAAGCATTCTCGAAACCATTCCATTCGTCAATGCAGAAGATAGTATCGCTGCCGCACACAAAGCCGTCAATTCCTTCATTTTCTACAATATCATTGAAGTTTCTATAAGTATATGCCTTATTCGTTTTATTAAAACGTGTGTTATAGAACGTATCAAACTTATGATAGTTTACCCGAATGGCTGGCATAGTCAGTTCAAGATTTCTACGCGAAGATTCGTCTGTGTCCCACATATATTTCATTGGGTTAAGAATATCTCTGTCCTCCATTATTGGAGGACAATAATCTACCAACTTAGCATAGTATCCAAGATTCTCCACGCTACGGCATAATGCCCATGATTGCAAAGCAGAACCATAATTGGTAAAGTTTACATGAATATTACAAGAAACTATTCCGAACGATTTCATCTTCTTTTATTTGATATAGAAACTCACTTATGTCCCGTTAAAGTGATCAAACTGCCCTTGGAAATGTTTTTTATTACATCACTACATTTTCCTTAAACGATAATTTGCGATCTAAATTAGATACTCTCTCTTCAAAAGTGACACCCATAAGAGAGGGACGTTCATGAATGCCGTCTTTATGATCAACTAATATTAATTGATTATCGAATGCTTTAGTTACTGATTCCACATCATAAGGATCAACTGTTTCACCATTATTTGTTGCCACCAAACAACAAGAACCTGCCCTTTCTGATATCACCACCCTGTTACCAGTCAGTAAAGCTTCGTTTGTAATTGTGCCATAAACCTCTTAAGTACTCAATAAAACAAACACATCTCCAGTATCATACCAAGCTCTAAACAAATCTCTCTCAACTATTTGTGAGTCATGAAAACTATCATCGAACATTAATACAATTTTGAATTATGAGAAGTTTTTTCATTTATACAAAAGAATCAGCAAAAAAAATTGAGAATCTGAAACAATGACAATTTGGGGAGACTTTTAATGAACCATAAACCATAAACCATAACATACAGTTCTTGCGACAGAAGATAAAAAACCTGAATAGGCTACTACTGTTCCTAAAATAGTATTACCAAAAAAAGTTAGATCTATATATAGTCTTCTCGACCAAGAAAGATGGCATAATAGAATGATATCATTCTGAGAAATTATATTCTTTGGACTACTGAAGATAGTCTCAAATTTTCATACTATAGCTACACATTCTGGAGTATAAACTTTAAATGAATGGTGCCATTGTTTTGGGTATATTCCTTAAGTCGTCTGCCCAAACCGGCAGCCAAGATTATTGCTTGCATTTGTTTAAATTCCAGGAATTTTTGAGAGAAATACATACCATTGGATCCTTAATGCCAATGTAAAGAGCTGAGCATCAAGTAATTAACCTGCAGTTGACAGGATTTTCCAGAAGGCATGTACACGTTAATGATTCTTTTCGTATACTTTCAACTGCCAAAGATAGGCATTTTTTTTGGAATGATGAAATGTTTTGCGGTTTTTCAGGCCTAAAAAGTAGTTTTATACGCTACACGTCGAAAGGGAAAAGACAACACGTTGAGTTTGCGATTTCAACGTGTTGACTTTGCCAA